>Ga0214477_100962_pt1 | contig 16975 bp, 10 predicted proteins | sample M1_20Mar14CPVII9_FD_165058 | JGI IMG/M metagenome (GOLD analysis project Ga0214477, IMG submission 165058) | Marine eukaryotic communities from Monterey Bay, California, United States - M1_20Mar14CPVII9sort6BwellC16 | ecosystem: Environmental > Aquatic > Marine > Unclassified | place: USA...
GATGAGATACAGGATGAGTTGATCGTAGAAGATGAAGTCAATACGATATCTGCAGTAGTCGATGAGGAGGAGATAGATATCAGTCTGGGGCCAGATATACATACTCAACATGAACATGCAATTGCAATACAAGACGAAGAAGCATCATCTCAACAACAACAACCATCACCACAAGAAGAATATGAATTAAACTTTCCATTAAAACAATCTCAACCCCGAGCAGCAACTACATTTTCAATCTTTCAAGTACCTAATCATTTCTCATCAAATTATATCTACTCAAGTAAGGTACATTATCTAACTGATAATTTGTCGGGAATGTTATACTTGGATGTGAATAATGATGGTTTGAGAGGGAGTTATACTGATTCTACATTGAATGCTAAAGAGTATGATACAGGCGTAGGTGGTGTTCAGAGTACATTGGTGCATTGTCAATCAAATGAGATAGCAATGAGTGGGTATCCACTAGAATCTATATCTGATGTTAGTAGACCTAATCGTGGTGAGGGTGTGGTAACTGAAGCACGGCAAAGTGACAGGACAGATGCAGGATTGTACAACTTTGACTTGCCAATTGTAGAGCCTGGTAGATATTATATAATGTATCAAGCACCACACGATTATCGGATGAGCGGCAATGTCCTACCCTTAGCCTATGAAGTGACTACTGATGGAGGAAGGAAGTGTATACCTAAAGGAGGTGAAGGTGATGGATATCTAAATGAGATTTATGATAAGGGAGACTTGGATTGGAGTGGGTACTGTGCACGATCAATCGGATGTTTTGAGGTAGCACCCAAGTTTGATTTGAAGAAATCCTTTACAAATCTTGAACTACTCAATGATGATGATGAGAGTAAGTATGAGGGTAGTGTTGAAAGTCTAGTTGCCTTGCCGGATAAGGATACGATGAATGTCGGTGTTAGTAAGGAAGGATGGCCATTAAACACAGCTCAGTATGCTGATGCTGAGTTTACTCTTCGCTTTCCATCTCCATCGTCTACTTCTGATGAGGAGGGTAGTGCTGAGGATGGTAGTACTTCTATGTCGATGGAAGAGTTGAAGGACATGGTAGTACCTGAAGAGTTTGCAACTAGCCACGTCAAGAAGAGTTTGGAAAGTATGGCATCACTATTTGCAACACGAGGAAGTGGCGACTTTGATATACAAGGGTTTGATTTCATCAGTGGCAACATTCATGAAAAGAGAAGTGAGGAGAGCAGAAGGATGCTCCGTCGTGGTCTACAACGTGACAGAGAAGAAGACAGTCGTTTCATTTCTGTAACATACACCTTTACTACTCGAGGCAAGTACTCTCCTCCCCCATTTGAACAACTTGGTACGATTGTATCAGATTCAATCAATGCCGACCCTGTCGGATTAGTCAAGTCCCTCAAGGATAAGGATCCAGTCTTTGAACAAGCAGATGATACTGTTAATGTACGTCACTTGACCCTCAAGAAGGAAGAGAAGTCACCATCCAACCCTATCGGTGCTGTTCAAGTGTTCAGCGTGGCCCAGTCTACTGATTCAGGATTGGCAAGTTGGGCTACAGTACCTCTCATACTACTCTCAGCATCTATTGCCTCACTTGTGGGTGTACTGATGTTTCGACGAGTATTAGGAACTCGTCAGAAGCAAGTCACAGATGACCCTCTCAAGATGTACATGAAGAGTGGGTCAGTTGGATTTATGACATCAAGGCGAAGATCGGAAGATTCTGATACGAAGAAGAAGAGTAGATTCAGACCCCGTAGTAGCAACAGTAGCGAGAGCTCCTTTGCTGCTGATAATACGAAAGAGGAGTCATCTGGTGGAAGATCGAGCAGGAGACAGCAGCGAGAGCTCAGCTGATATATGTTTTAGGGTATAAATTTAGGATGAGTATGTTGTGACTCTAACTTATTCATCATCATCCTCTTCTATTGATGATTCTCATCCACCGCACTAGCTGAAGGGTATGCATGCTTTGATGTGGGGGATGTGAAAAGGGGAGAAATCGGGGGAGATCGTATATACCGGTATGAATCAAGAGCTACTGATGACGATAATGCAACAGTCTTCTTATACTTACTCCCAAATGTTTATTATATAATAGTAGCCCGGTTGTAGAGCAGAGCCTAGAGCAGCATAGCATACTAATCAACTATCAATTGTGCCATACAGAGGACGGTATCCTAAAACTCTCAGTTCTTGGGGTCGGTTGCAATGGGTGAGAAGAGTTGTTAAAGAAGAAGAATCTTCTGTATATATAGCATTGTTGAGGCAACTAATACGTCTATGAATAGGAGAGATAGAGCTCGGTAAGATCCAACATCAAGATAAATGCATATCCGTTCAATTAGATGTAATAATAATGATTATATCTGTCTCATGCTTTTTCAATCTTACATATGCCTACTTAGTCAACAATATCTGGAGTACTATCTACTCTGATTTCCTCGTAAGCAATGAGGGTGTACACTGGCGTGTGATAAAACAGAATACGAATGTTCAAATAGTGTCGACGCTAAACAAACATGGCTAGCTCTGTTACTGGCATATGTAAGAAAAAGAACAATCCTCTAGCACTATCACATCGTCGCCTTAGTGGAGGTAGAAATACCAAGCACCACATCCTCCTCATCAGAACCACGGTTACTTTATTGCTGCTGCCATTATTAATCCTCAATATATGTAATGTTAATGTTTATTTGGAAGAAATAGACCTAGCCAAAGTCAAGGATACTACAACTACAAGTAATAATAATAATGGCCATTGCATAGTTGTTATTAGCAAATTGTATGGTAATCATACACTCTCACGAGTTCACAAATCATTAAGCTGGTACAAGTCGATTACATTAGAATCAATTAGGTTAGCAACTCAACATATTGGTAATAGCAGTTATAATGATGCATTTGTTGCAATAATGCTCTCAGCTGAGGGTTCATATGCAACAGTAGAAGCGACGGCTAGTCTTGAAGGCTTGAAAAGTATAAATGGCATGCCAGATATGCATACCAATACCACTAAGATGCTCAACCAACATGTACTTCCTAATCTCCTCCAAGAATGTGATGTGGTATCGATGATTCGTATCGATGCTGATGACTTGCTACTACCTGGTACGTTTGAATACATAATAGAAGGATGGAGAGATATCAACTGGCATGATGAGATGAAGAAATCTAATTCATCTGGAGAGGGTGCCATGGTAGTTGGCGGAAGATTGACAACCAGAATTACTCTTGTCCCACCACAGTCTAACGGTGGAGAACCTAGGTGCCTTAAAAGAACACAACGCAACAGTTATCTTAGTTCGGCCGGGATATCTGTTACTTTACCTGCTCCAGTGCTGCTTGCTCTCAAGAATAAGCTTATTTGTATGTCAGATCATACCAAGTTACCTAATAAGGTCCGGTCAGATATGAAAGAATTGGGACTGCATACATTAGTTGAGGACAAACCCTTGGGAGTACTGACAACGACACCTCTCTCGGGGCACTTCAATCAATCATATCTTGGTGACAATAGTACGCTACCATACTGCAATGAAACTTTCCTAGTGTCCGAATTTGATGGTGATATTGGAAGAATAATTTGGAAAGCACGGATTGCCATACCACAATTGACAAATGAGGAATGGAGACAGAATTCCTTCGTGAAAAAGGGTGCCAGATGGACAAGAGGTACGACGTAGCTTGTAGATGGATTTATACATAAATTTAGGATGTGTTAGTCCTCTTCTTCTATGGATGATTCGTCATCCACGGCATTGGTCGCCTCCTCGAGATCTGATATTAATCCCACAACATCTTCTTCTCCATTATAATCCCGATCTGGTACATCCTCACTATCATCACTGTCTTGCATGGCACGTTGTATCTTATCTAACGTTGATTGTTCTTCCCTTAGTTCATTGAGCATCTCATCATATTCACTATCTACTTCTTCATTACTTGGATTGGAAACTACTTCCAATTCTAATTCTTCCATTGCCAATTGTATCCTCTGTAACGCACCCTCATCTTGACGTTGCTGGAAGATGCGCGTTTGACAGTTTATGAAGACGAAGAGAGATGATAGTAACCTTTGTTATTACATGTGGTTTACAAAGGCAATCAATAAAGGCAAACTAAGTTCAAATGAAGTGGCCAAATCATCAAGACTTCATATTTGAACACATCATACACACAACAAGACAACACAAACTCGGACTTTCCTGAGCAATCTTCCATGCCGCCTTGAGTTTTTCTTGTGTCGCTTGTTGTTCTAATGTTAAGGACTTTTTCACATTGCCTATACCTGCTGAACTTTCTGTACCTTGTGGTGTACTTCTGTAAGTACTGCTACTGCTACTATTGGTAGTGTTGCTGCTATTGTTGGAAGATGACGGGGAAGAAGAAGCAAGAGATGTATCATCTTTACCAAAATTTTGTCCCTTGATCTTCCCCAAGACCCGCTTATCTTCTTCTTTAATTGATGCCAGTGAACGATATAATGGTAATCCCTCATTTTGTATAATTGTATTGATATCATCATCAGTATTTGGTAATGTCCAGCAATATCTACCTGTTGTCTCCTCCTTCTTCTCGTTATCTTGCTGTATCTCTACCAACTGATTGAATAATCCATCAGATACCTTCAATGTCGGACTATCGGCACTACCTTCGCCAGACTTGTTATACCGATGATACAACGACAAAGAAATGAACGATGCTGAACTTTCAATATTATAATTATGTGTTATTTCTTGTAATATTTCATTGGATATATTTATCTTCTTCTGTTGTTGTTGTTGTGGTATTGATGATAGGCTATTGTTATAATAGGATGAAGGGATGGAAAATAATGGTATTTCTAACATTTTGGAACCATCATCGACAGAACATTGTAGTATGTATTGTAGTGGAACTTGACCAATATCGTTCTTGTTGTTGCTGTCGCTGCTAGTAGATAAAATATCATCATCATTCATCATCTCAATCCGTACACCATGCAGCCAAGCCCGTGGCAATTGTACTCGAGCCCTTTGCCATGATGAGGCATTGATATATCTACTACTAGTAGTACTTGCATCTCCACCATCGCTCGGTAATGTAGTCTTAATCATTGATCGTATATAATCCAATGCCTGTTGATACTCCTCCTCGCTTCTCTGCAACTCATTATCTTCTTCCATAGATGAGGAGGATAATCCCAACTCATCTTCAACTAAGCAACCACCATTACCATCACCATCACCAATAATACACTCATCATCTTCTTCTTCAATCTTCATATTTATATCTTCAGTCAATAATGCATACCAAACACAAACTAAGCTCAATGTATCAGGCGGCAATATAGGCGTTGCCTGGAAGATGCGCGTTTTAAACCATTTGTGTGATGTTGAAGGTTAGTACAAGTGGGTTACAAAGGCAGTCAAAAGATAAACTAAGTTCAAATGAAGTATATCCAAATCATATCGAGTCTTCAATAAACACACTGAATTCACATGATAAAACAACATACAAACGCGGACTTTCCATATCAACACCATTAAGTAATTGTAAAAATGTTAATGATTCAGGTGTAGTTACAGATGTTTGATCATAATTCTCTTGAAATAGACTTGGCAATTCAACATAATTTGATAATGTATTGTTTGAGGTTGTAGATGGTGGTGGTGTAGTTAATGCTATTGGAAATGCAATCTGTTTTTGATCATTTAAGAAAAGGGATTGTAGTATGACTAGGAAACCATTTGGTGAGACTGATACTCCTGCAATATTAACATCATTATATTTATTAATATCATTATCATTGCTACTTAGTTGTATAGCAAATGATATAATACTGGTAGGTTTGTTTACAGTTTGAAAGGTGCATCTATTTCTATTGTTGTTATAAAATGATGGATAGGAAGTAAAGGCGAATACTCCCTGACTTAAGAAGATAATAATATAGAGTATATTTGTCAATAACGTCATGATTGGTCTCTAAACTTCCGCCGCGTGCCACTTTCAACAAGATAAGTAACAATAACATCAAATAACAATCTGCATGTCTTGTGCCAGTTAAACTCTCATGGTAGGATACCGATTGATTTTTAGAGTGAGATAATAAATCAAGGCTGCTTGCCTCGCGTGCTGCTGGTTGGTTTGCTATAGCCTGTACTTTAATCTCCAATGCCGTCTTCACGAGAAGAGATCTCGACCTTATTAATTCAGGCCACGCCCGGCTATTGATTCAATTGGTGTCACGGAGTACCTTGAGGATACCGCTCAGAAATTAGTGTAGCTCGTAGATACTTAGAGGTTTTATTTTATGATGATGGTGCATCTGAGTATGATATGTTGGCAATAAGATAAGAATACACTGGATGAGTAGTCTCTTCCGTATTAGAATAAGTGCCTATTTAGTATAAGATCATTAAATACGAACAGTAGCCTAGAGAGCTTTCATCGGGCGGTCGTCAACAACAGTATCAAAAATTTGTCATTGGTCAATATTGCAACAAATACTTATTAAATCATGACTGATAATACCACCACCGTGGATATGAACAACCAACCAACAACAACAACAAATACTAATAACAATATATCTACTACTACTCATAATAATAATTCAATATCACTAAAACGTAATCAATCTATATCAAGTTCAACCTCCTCAAAAGTTGGTACACATGACGGTGCACCTCCTCAACAACATAGCCACCAGCCACTAACTAATTCCACAACATTCCCAGCTTCACCAGCATTAAGCACACTAACGAAAAATACATCTAGTAGTGACTCATGCTCCTCGGCACATGTGCATTCTAGTGCCTTTGGTGCAGGTGGTAGTAATAGTAGGATGAATGTTGATGATATATTAAATAAGAGTAAGTTCAAGGGTAAGCGTAGGGGTAGGAGAAAGTCTAGTTTAGGTGTTAAAACTGTTAATGGTGGTGGTGTCGGCGGTGTTAGGGTGAGCAAGCCAGCTGCCAAGAAACTTATTGGAGTACCATCCAATAATTATCACCAAAAAGTTAAGGCAAATAATACCAAAGTACATAATAAACAGGACGGACAGAATGAACGTAAAATGAGATTGCAACGATTACAACAAGAGCAGCTATTAAAACAGAAGAGGAAGTTGACTAGTATGGGTAGTAGTAGTGGTGGTGGTAGTAGTGTATTAAAACGTCAATCGTCATTAGATTCACGAACTTCATTGGATCGTGAAATGGAGAATACACAAGAGATTGAAAGATCAGAAGAAAAGAGTGTTTCGTCCCGCAGCAGCAGTCGTAGTTCCTCTTCTAACAGAAAGAAGAGGGCAGCAGAAACTACTTCCGGGTCGAGTATTAGTGAGTCAATTCCACAACAGCGTAGATCAAAACGTGCCAAGTCATCTATACCAACCTCATATAATGTTACTGAATTAACTAAACAGAATAGTATAATGTCAGAAATTGAAGTGAAGAAGTCCTCTTCTTCGGTGGTGGCAGTAGCAGCGGGAAGTAGCCAGGTTGAGAGTGCCGAGGCCCAATCGAACGAGGAATTAGCAGAGGGAAAAGATAAGAATATTCCCAAAGAAGACGAAACCCAAGAAGAAGAGGAAGAGCCAGATTCAGTCCAATCGGCATTATCAACATTACTCACCAAGTATAATTCCTGTATCGGCCTCCCTTCCTCAACCATACCATTATCTTCAACTAAAACACTCCCTTCCACCGCAAAAGCAGCAACAACATGGGAAATAGTACAATTACTAGTATCAACATTACGATACATTAATTTATTAGATCCAAAGAGTGTAAATACTGAAGAATATAAAGAAGTTGTGAATGGATTGAGTAATGTTTTGAAATCAGTTAGTTGTGTTAAGTTGTTGGTTATGAATCGTACTAGTGTTGTCCAAGGCGAAGCTAAGGCCAAGGGAGGTAACGGAGAGCAAGTCAATGGGGATAATCAAGAAGAAGATGATGAAGATTCAATAACAAAAATAACAAACTACAATACAAAATTATTATCAAATATACAATTACAAATATGGATGAGAATGATGATATGGAGTTTAGAGGAAGTTGCTGGGTGGGAATTTTTATGTCAGATTGTTAGTTTGGCTGATACTAAGTTGATACAGCAGCAGGGTGTGGATGGAGGTGATAAAGGTGGCAAGGGCAAGAAGAAGAAGAAAAAGAAGGGCAAGAAACAGCAGAAGAAGACAACAAAGGAAAAAGATATGTCACCAAGAGATAATCTAGTTCAGGATATACGTCAATTAATGGAGTTAGCACCGTATGTCCTCCCGCCATCAATGGAATTCGCTCAATGGTTAAAGGATACATTAACACTTGGATTTCGACAATCTATACCGGAATATGGTGTTGAATTATTTGATCACTTTGAGATTGAATTGGCTGCGGCCGAACCGATTGTATTGAAGCGTAGTGATACTGATACTTCGAGGAGGAGTGAACGGAGTCATGTGTCTCATTCTCCTGTTAAGGATAATACGACGACTAAGGGAGGCGTCACTGGAAGCAATAGCAGTGCTAGTCCAACGAAGAATATCACGGAGAAGAGACATAAACGTCAACAGGCATACTTTGCCTCACTAGCAGAAGAAGAAAACAAGGCATCAGCAGCCTCGGGCTCATCGTCCATCAAGACTGATGATGAAACAGCAACAATTACCGGATCTGTCAGTACCGTAACATCCACTTCACGTGCCAGTTCCAAGTCTGTTCGAGAGAAGGATGATAATATATTACTCAAAACGTCGGTTAGCTTGACATCTACTATACCCTCACGAACATCTAATCCATTCTTGAAGGGATCAGCTCGTGGAAGTTATGTTGGTAGTCATCTTAGTTCCAAGTTGTCTAATATAACCTCATTATTTCGTGAGGTTAAGGCTGCACCGAAGACCAAGCCAAAGGCAAAAGCACCTCAAGCAGCAAGTAAGAAGGCACCGCCGACACAGCAAGCTGCCATCGCGGGTATCAAACGGAAGAATTCACTACCCAAACAGCTCAGTGTTACTTCGGTCAAGCCTGCCACCACAACGACGACGAGATTCAAGGCAACAATAACAGAAGAATCAACCGTGTCGTCGGTACCAAATGAGCCGCAAAGTAAGCGACGCAGACCCGCTGTATCTTCCTTACGTGCTAGTTCGTATACCGCACGTGCCACCGCCAACCCCAGAGCAGCCTCATCGTCATTCACTGTAGGGGAAACACCAATGAAACGACCAATCATTGAAGAAACTCCTGCCAAGAATCCACAGCCGGGTGCAGTTCGTCAACGGTTACGATTACGAGATGATCGTCCATACATGGGTAATGCAATCGTTGCCGAGACGCCTCAGCAGCCACTAATGCGAGGAGGTAGTAGTAGCGGTGGTCAAGAAGATTCAAGTTTCCTACCGACAAACCTTTGGAGTAGACAGTACCAACATTCTTCTGGTACACGTCGTCCACCGCAACGAGCTGGTTGGATAGATACAAGGCATCGTCAACAACAACAGAATGGTAATAATAATAGTCATCTATCTCCGGTTGTAAATCTAGGCGCTTCAGGTTCAATGAATCTTGGATTTTCACCCATGCCTCATCAAGAGGATATGGCATCTGCACTTGCTAAAGCGGCTAAATCGGCCGCTAGTCGGAAACGAAAGTAAGATATGTAACACGGGGTTGGTAAATAAGATAATGATACATTTACTTTTAGATATTCCTTTCCCCTTGCATTCGTAATATTCCTTATATGAATGTAGCTTAATCCCCATGAAACGTGTATAGAGACTGATTGTCCTTTCCCCTTGCATTCGTAATATTCTTATGTGAATGTAGCTCTGCATTCCTAGTTTGCAAGTCTTGATTCCTAGGCAGAAGCCGAAACTTATGCCATCAATTCCTTATTCTGTTCAATCAACTCCTTGTTCTGTTCAACTAGATGAAATACCACATCCTTTAAGGCTTTAACTTCCTCCTTAACTTCTTCATTCATTGTCACAACTTCCTCCTTCGTCGCGCCTTTCTTAACTTCGTCCTTCAATACCGCAACTCCATTCCTCACTGCTTCCAGCTCAACCTTAATCTCATCAAAGTCTCCTGAGTCCTGTTCAGCATCAACAGTGTCGTCTTTCAAGAGCTTACGATTGAAGATTTCCTTCTTCGACGACTTCTTAGACTTTCTAGACTTGGAATCAGCCTTGAGAGTTGGTTCCATACCAAGCTTAACTTGAATACCAGCAATAGCAATCTCAATGTCAGACAAAGTACTTGTGATAGTACCTTCCATGCTGATCATACTTTCTTCGACTGTCTTGATATGCTCTTGGCTTTCACGATGAGCGTCCATTAGACTTTTCTTGATCTTCTCAACTTTTCCACCGTTATCCACATCTTCTTTTAATACACGATCGCGGCCTTGAACACCAACGATAGGTTCAGGAATAGGCTGCAGAGTGGGCCAGTTTGTAGGAAGAGGAGTGGGCCTGTGTCATAGACATATGAGTTTAGAGATAGAAAATCACATGCATATGCAATACATACATTATGTATTACCTTGGGGTAGGACGTGGTGTTGAACGTGGTGTTGGAGGGGATGTAGGGGGAGGCTGTGATAAAGTAAATGTTAGTAGTGTATGTACAGTCTAGAGCCAGGTCCATATCATGAGAAACTTACAAGAATCGGCTTAATCAGCTCATTCGAAGGATCCCCAACAGAACAACACAAACCATTAACATTCATTTCATAGTGACACGTCTTCGGCTCATTGATTGATGTCACCGTAAGTACTGAAGAGCAGTCTTCTGTGAAAGTGATTATCCCGCTGCGATCAGCATTAATGGCCTGACAATATTCTCCATCAAAAAAGAATGCTTTGTTTCCATCGACTTTGTTTAAAGTTCCAATGCTTGTTCTACCGTCCTGCATCCATTGACCACTAAGAGGATTGCTAGTAAATGAAACAGTCAGTGGCCCCCAAGACCCCTGGTGACTCAATTGAGGTGCCGTTTCTTTAGCAAGAGTAATCAATGAAGAAGTAAGACAGTCGATTTCCTTGCTGGTCGGAGTTAGAGTAGGCTTATTCGTTGGTTGATCAGGCGGTTGCTTTATTGTTCCAAACGATTCTGGTGTACACTCATATACAGCAACTCCATCAGCCCCCTCTCCTCCTATTGAAGTTAGGATCATGTTTGTAAGGCATGCCTGATAATCGTTGTTTGCATTGTATACCCACTCAATATCCTCCTGGCTCTTGTTGTAGAACATCTCCATCCCGTACATTGTCAAATTTATGTCTTGATTCATGTTTTGCTGATTGCTTTGCAACTTATGGTCCATCTGCAAAAGAAGAAGACCAGCTTGGGAATGAAAAGTAGATATGTCTTGCTGATTGCTTTGCAACTTCTTGTCCAACGCAGTCATCTTCTTGTCTATCGCATCTAACATTGAAGTATAATCAGTTTGATTAGACGAGTCTTGACTGTCAAAACAAAGCTTTAACTGTTCTTCCATTGCATCAATCTTTTCCGATAAAGTTCCATTCCATTGAGGGTCAAAGCTGGAAGCATCACGCTCTCTCAGTGCACGTCGTCTTGTGTTGCTCAATTCATCAGCACTGTAAGTAAATAGATCATCTGGCGGAAGTATAGACGCGCAACTTTTCACCTCATGGCCCTTAGCAACATTTCCCATTCCTGATGCCAAATAGTTAGCAATGCAGGTGATGTAATCATTGTTTGCGTTATAGGCCCACTCGGTAAGGTTAACCATTTGATCCCTTGACATTTCATTCTGATTGTATATGTCGACATGCATAGTGTGGAGACTCTTATAGACCCATTTGTGGTGTGCATTCAAGTTCTCATACCCAAGTCTGTCATACTTTGGTCGGTTAAGTACAAAACCTTGCAGGGTATATTCAATGATATTGATAAGAGTTGTCTCGATGCTCTTGGCAACTATGGAAGCTGTATTAGTAGTTAACAAAACTGCTGCAGCGACAGTTCGAGAAGTTAGAGAAGGAGATGTATCAATGACGAGTTGTGTCCATCTTCTAATATTCTCCACTACTATTTGAGTGATAACATAGGATGCCTCTAAGGTTTGCAACGTTACACTCAGACCACTGATTGCTGGTCTACCACCTTTGTTTGTTATTATAGATGTGAGTATCAAACTTGTTCTTCTAAATAAAGATGAATACAATGTGACTTACCCCAGTCTGATACCTCATTAAGAGAAGGATCGTCCAGAGGTGTAAATGGCAAGTGCCCTGGGTCTGTGAACTTGACAAAATTGTATTTCAGCTTACCATAGGTTGGCTCGTCCTTATCAGAAAAGAAGATAAAAGCACATAAGTAAGTAATCCAAAGATAAAGTAGATATGTCAGATATAAAGTCCTCACCATATTTCCTCCAGAAACATGATCAATATCATCAAAGACCTGGTGACACTTCAAATTCATGAACTGCTCACAGATAGCTGCATCGTTCAGATAGTCTTTATCAAATCCCAATGCATGACGAGCTTTCTTACATGCATCTTCATCACTTGCATCTGTGATCTGCAAGTCTTTTGCAAAATCACTAAATGCTTTACTATATCCAGAATCACTCTCCTTTTGAGGATAGTCCCTGACACATGTCTGCAAAAGATCGCATGATCTTCTCTTCCATACCCCATGAACATTATGGCATGCTTGTGCCGAAATACAACTATGGCGAGGTCCAGGATTATTACAGGCACCTAGATCAAAATCATACTGAGTATACAGAAGAGCACAAACAAACATAAGTATTAGTCAAGTGTATGAGCTAAAATGATTAAGGTACTCATATTCTACTCACATTACTCCCAAAAAAGTTCGAAGTGGCAGGGTTATCAACTAAGTAACAGAATGAGTGTGTGAGCCAAAGTGATATATAAGACAGTGCATTGATTTGCATGCAAACTCACGGCAGCATAATCCAGGCAAACCATACGTCTTAACATTCTTTGCAATATCACTGATAGTCCCAATGGAAGTAGAACTGCCCGCAAGCACCTCCAATGTTCTACTACAATCATGCAATATACTTCTTGCAGTTTCAGTGGGAATGTTATTCCTAGAACTAGAGCCAGTGCCATCTCCAACACCCACAAGGCTATAGTCTGATTTGGACCACTATTAAGGATAAAGTTAGTTTGCACAAGAACCGATTCAGGACACACATATGCGTTTGACACTCACCCGGTATCCATTAAAAGTGGCCACCCCTGAGTTCTCCCTATAAGGACTACGGTTAAAAGTAAGGGCCGCAAGAAATCTTGTATTCACAAGTGTCTCGTATCCGTCACTTTTTGTCGTCGTGCCACCAGGTTCTGCCCCATAAAGATCTGACAAAGGGTTTTTAGTTTCGAAACCTTCATATATTAAACCAATATCTTGTACAAATTTTGAACATATTTGGAGGCTTGCATAAGACTCGTAAGGAATATCCACCTCTAGCTCTACAGTATTCAACTTCAGTTAGAGAAAAGTAGTGATAAAACACACACAGAAATGATACATACACACACTCACTTCTACGGCCAGATACCCCTACTGTTGCTGAACTGTGTCCTTCAAAGTGCTCATACATTTCCCCAAAGTTAAGTTTCACATCCGTATTAACAGCACTACATATCTCATCAGTAGTTGCCTGAAACATCTGGTTGTTTTCACTTGTGCACTTCTTGCCAAAGGGACAGGCCATGACAAACTCATTCAAAAGTAATGTACATGCCGTCTCATCAAATGATGAGATTGAACTTATAGAATCAGATAGGTCTTTCATTCTCTTCCACTTGAACAACAAGCCTTTGTCAATATCGTCAGTCAAAAACGGACCGTACAGGTTTATCTTTTCTGTAGTGAAGTTGCCAAATGTCTTGCTGTTAAACTCCTTATCAATGAAACCACTTCCCATCAGGACCCCGAGATCATATGGAGACATCTGACTAGCACAATTAGCCAACTTCTTACAATTACAAAGCTTATCAGTGGCAGAGCATGGTGGAAGGCAGCTGCCACCTTCTTTAAGTGACTCAAGACGCCGGTCATGACGAACCTCGTGAGATTCTTCTAGATGAGGGGAGTGCTTTCGTATGATAGCACTGGTTGAATCCAAAACATCTGCACTACTAGCGGCAGAAAAGGAACCTTGGAAGGGATGAAAGTTGGTTGTAAAACCTTGATCCTCTTGACCAAAATCGAAATTGAACACTTGATTCAAATTACGGCGACTCTTTTTAGAAGGGAAAGTTCCAAGAACATTATCAATTGTGAGACCAAGCTCTTTGTTATTCTCAATTGAATAATCGACGAGTTCACTAACAGGCTGGAGCATCTTGACAAGGTCAGAAGTTGGAATATCATCAAGGTCCTTGAGGTCAAAGTCATCTTGCAAAACAATGGCACTAGTAATGTCCATATCTGATCCAGATTCAATTTCCTTAGCGGCCTCAATATAATAATGGGAATTACCAACGCTTGACTTGATCATAGAAATAATACCCTCACGATCTTCATCTTCAAGTATCTGCTTGAACGATTTCATCTCATTGGTATATGTATTGGAAATATCCTTGACATCAAGTAGAAGTGATGCCGTATCAATCTCCTCTGGACTACTGGCACGGAGAGTACGTGATATACCACGTAAGCGTCCCATAATACTATCTGGACTGCTACTCATTATTTCATCTCCAATCTCACCATGATGATATGTCTCAGCCTTGGATGATGGAGTGGTATCCTCGGGAGGAAGACCAGCCGCACCCACTAGCCAAGTATGGACTGATAGTACAGCCAATAGATAGGTCGATGCATTCAATAGACGCATCAAGTTGTTTTTATTGTAACTTGTTGTTGTATTGTTGAGTAAATAGTGAATAAATGTGTGTTTTGTATATTGTTTGGAGGGTGTGTGTAAAAGATACTTGGATATGGATCAGCTGATAATTGATAACCGTACGTGCGAGTACGAGAGGGATATTGTTAGAACGAAGAACTTTATAGACATAGAACACATGTGTCTTGTCGCCACTGAGACACATTAGCAATTATGATCTAAAACAAAGCATAGTATTTGCCATTACAAATCATGATACTTCATAGGATACCACCAGCATATCAGCATGTAGATAGAAGTAACTATGTAACTGCCAATGTGGAATCATTTCCCTTATTGTCCTCACCTCCATCGTTTGTTGTTATCATGCAATGAGACACATTGCAATATTGCAAATTAACAATGACAGATCAGCCATAGCTAGGAAAGATACTCTATTGCAATTGCAATTAAAAACCATGGCCGACGCCGACCCTAAATCATGAACATACATATAACACATAATAGCACCGTATGCTTACCTTTGGATTTATAAGCACACTTGCTGAGGAGCAGCAGGTGGTGGAGTTGATGTTCAGTGTCTTGCCAAGAAGCATTCTATCCGCATAAGGTGTGCTAAATTGCCCTTAGGGTCCGCAAACCCAAAAATCTCAAAATTTAAAATAAATAGCAATTTCCCCCCGCAATCGATTATCTTGGCGACAACTCCTACACCATCAATATTGATGATACAAAGCTGTAAATATACCCACTAGACCAACTTTTCACGCTGATTCCAATAATAAAGCCGCCACTGAACGAATCTGGCTGTGTGAAGAGCCCTAGGTATGTTTAGCAAAAAGTCATTTTAATGCATGATGTTGGTATCTATTGTCAAGAAGAGGTGGTAGGACGATGGATATAGCGTCTGATACCCTCATAACATGCTCCTGAGATCAGAATTGATCGGTGGATTCATTTCTGTGGCCGGTTTGTTGTATACATGGCTGTGTGAGGCGCTATATATCCGCCAAAATATTGCTTCATATTCTAAGATTTTGTCTCATTTAACCCGCTACTTCTCTCATGCGCTTTGGTATGTATTTGTATACTCTATTCACAATCAATTAATCCTATCCATCAGCAACACAGATAATAGTTATTATGGGTATAAAGAAAGGTACTGAGCTGTTTAGCAAGAGCAGTTCTATTGATACATCACTTCGTGTTCAACGAGAGAAGATAATCAAAGAGAAGAATGAGTCCAGTGACTACCGCCCAGTTGTTGCAGTTGATATATCTGTATGGGTATATAAATCACTCAGTAATCCGAGGTTGAATAGTAAAGTATCATCAGAGTATCATTCTATTCCAAGGGTGCCTGTAACATCTGTGGCAACATCATGCATTAAGAGAGCAAAAATCTACACGAGAAATAAGTATGACGTAATATATGTCTTAGATGGTACTTCTCATCCATTAAAAGATGAAGAGCATGCACTGCGGCATGATTCTAAAAAGGAAGATACAATTGAATGTCAAACTAAATTGGATGATGCATATAAGAATGAAGACAAGTATACAGTTGAGGGGTAAACAAGTTAAGGAAGGCACTAATCATGCCCCGTGAAGATATCACAAATGAAGTTATTCGTCCTACCACCTCTTCTTGACAATAGATACCAACATCATGCATTAAAATGACTTTTTGCAAAACATACCTAGGGCTCTTCACACAGCCAGATTCGTTCAGTGGCGGCTTTATTATTAGAATCAGCGTGAAAAGTTGGTCTAGTAGGTATATTTACAGCTTTGTATCATCAATATTGATGGTGTAGGAGAGTCGTCAAGATAATCATTGTGGGGGAAGCGGCAATTTTTTTTTTAATTTTTTTGAGATTTTGGGTTTGCGGACCCTAAGAGTTGGTCTGAGTTGGTCCAGCACACCTTATTATTAGTGGTGTTATTAGACTGAAATAACGTGACAGCAGTTCTGGTGTGCAATCTACTAACAAATACTAACTTACTCGCCTAAAACACCATATCTGCTTGGTCTTGGGTACAGTATTGGTGTTTTTGGCCAGTCCTTTTTTACTAACAAAGCCACAGTTATGGTTGATTTTCTTTCTAATGGGGTATCTAA
>Ga0214477_100964_pt1 | contig 16952 bp, 15 predicted proteins | sample M1_20Mar14CPVII9_FD_165058 | JGI IMG/M metagenome (GOLD analysis project Ga0214477, IMG submission 165058) | Marine eukaryotic communities from Monterey Bay, California, United States - M1_20Mar14CPVII9sort6BwellC16 | ecosystem: Environmental > Aquatic > Marine > Unclassified | place: USA...
GGACATTGATACATATCAAATTGATGATGATCAGTCTTGTGATGTTGCAACATATGCATTAAGGAAATTCTTACACGGCAAGCATATGAAAGGGGATTTAAATTATGGCTGTTGGTATGTTTCATCTATTGCATATGTACTTAGTGAAGAAGAAGAAGTATCAAACGGGCAGGGGAAACGCGAAAGAGAGGAGATGATACAAAATATCACGAGTTAATTCCATTTCTTCGTAATGGTTTCTTTCAGGATAAAGCAATCATTGGTGAAAATCCAAGTAATTCATAATTCAAAGATATTAGTTGGAGCTGTAGCGCACTTTGAGAAACATTTACTGTCGGAAACAGAAGCGCAAAGCAAGGCCAATTTGTTACAAAATGGACAGTCTCAAAAGAAGATGAAAGGCTCCGATGTCGCTATTCTCAATTTGGTACGAGATTTGGTCGATGAGAATGACCGGAAGAAACAACAAGCGTTGATGCAGGGCATGTCTAGTGCCATGATAGGTATGGGTACTGTGAGCCCTCCTGAGGACTTCACAAGTGAAGAACAGCTCACAAATTTGAGATGTGAAATCACAAAGCAGCAGAATGATGGTGGTTCTGTTGCTCAATCATTAGCTCTTCATATAGCTTGTGAAAAGAATGCAGTTAAGATTGTTAGACTTCTGTTACAAATTGATGCAACTAGCGTGAGTGTGAAAGATCACCTTGGTCGTACTCCCCTGATCAACGCTGCTATCAATGCTGGAGTTCGTCTATCCATCAATGGTATAGATGATACTGTTGTAGTTGATTCATTGGTAAATGCTGGGGCAAACAAAAGGGACGTGGATTTATCGAACATGACAGCATATGGCCATTTCAAACAAAGTTCGAGCAGTTATATGCAAATCACCCGCTATGAGCACCGGCACAAGTTAACTAATCTTGAGCACAAATTGTATCCTCCTGGAGGTCCTTCTCTAAGTGACTTTTCTGAAGGTAAAGGTGGTAGTTCTGGCCTTGTTGATTATGGACCAGAAGATGACGAAGCGGATCGAGAGATGGGACGAGGCGCATACGCCGATGGAAGTGACTATTGAGATAGCCCCGGTTCACATACGTATTATGTAGGCAGGTTAAAAGTTAGTTTATCTGTCTCGTCATTGAATCTATGTCACCCAAAAGTTTATTTGCTAGTGCTCTTGACTTTTCGTCATCATTATCCATCCCCAAAGCTCTTTCGCAGCATTGTCTAGCCTCCTTTAGTATATCTTTCACCTTTGTTTGATCACTAGGAGTATTACCCATTTCTTTTCCTTCTGCCATTTTTAGTAATGCTAGATTAACCCAAGCTGAGCCAAGACTTGGACGATAATTTGTAGCTTCTTTTAATGCATCTTTTGCTTTTATTCTCTCTCCCTTCATTGCAAATATGCATCCGATATTTGCATGTACCTCGGCCTGTAAGATTAATTTGTTGTTTGTTTAGAATCATATGTTGTCGATTTGATATCATCATACCAGTGTTATATGTTCGGACAGTGAATGATATGAGTAGAGTATATGTACACATGCACGCACAAGTATTAGTACAAAAGAAGACTTACGTATAATGAAGGGTCTACATCGTGAGACTCTGCAACTTTTAGAAATTGTTTATACTGATCAAGAGCTCCATCTCTATCACCACATCTTTGTAAAACTACAGCCTTTTGAAATATCTGATTCAAAGGTATCTCTTCCATACTGAACTGACTTGACATATGTAATGTATAGGTATTTCTACTACTTAAACTTTGTATTTGTACATTCTGGTATTGTTGTGTATATCTGCAATGATGGTGTATCCTTCTATTCAATATCGAAAAAGTAAATCCTCTTGTAAAACCCTGACAAAGAAGAAATATACTAATAATGAAGGTATATAATACCGTGTATATTCTTATTATCATATTATTATATCGATTTGATGGATGTGATAGTAGTTGTGATGGATGTGATGTGTATGTGATGGATTCAAATAGCAATGATGGTATCCTGTATTCACTTCTCCAAAGCCAACACAAATTCAAGGGATAATATACGAGAAAGTCCCAAATGAAGATAGGCTCTAGGCGCGTAGGCGCGAAGAAGAATGGTTAGCAAGGTCGTCGAGATTTAAAGCAGATAAGTATAGGGTTTTCTAAAAATACACGATGAAAATTGCCAAAATACACAATAAAATACACCCTAAGTAAACTATACGTACAAAAGGATACTGTAAATACCGTAAGCCCATCAAATACGTACTAAATACGTATATTTTAGTCGAATACGGTACAAAATACGTGTATTTTTGTGTATTTTTTATATATTTCTTGCTCTATAGAATGCCGAAAATACACAAATATATTTTTAGAAAACCCTAGATAAGTAGAGCAATGTATGGCAGCCGATAAGATACCCTAACCGTTGCCGATTCCCACATTGAAGATTTTTTGGTGCCACCTACCTCGCCTTATATTTGCAGAGGACTACCTACGATATCTACACCTCCAGTTATCATATCCAATATGTATTCTTATACCCTCATATTAGCTGCAGTACTGGTGTTTCTAACTACTTCTTCAAATGCATTTGCACCGCGGTCGAAAATATCATCTTCAAAAGTGAGCATCTCCTCAACATCTTTATCGGCATTCCCCGTACCAGATTTTTTACAATCTGATGAGGCGTTATCTCCAGCAATAGAGGCAGCCAGAACTAAGTTTTGGTTCTACTTCTTTGCCGGTAGTGGTGCTGGTGGTGTAAGTTGGCGTATTTTATCGTGATGTGTGATGGATTGTGTGTGTGTGTGTTTAAGTAGTGAGACCATTTCTAGCGGGATACTAAATTGCAATGGTTGGTATCCTGTATCTCTAATTCTCCCAGCCAACACAATTCAGCAATTTATGGATTGATTACGATGAGATTGTCCAAATGAAGCAGGCTGTGATGTTGTTGGAAGTAGCAATGGTGGACTGTTACTATGCTATTGTATGTGGTTAGTGGTTGGCGCGTAGATGATAGGCGTCAAGGCAAAAAATGAAAAAAGATACCTGCCGTTGCCGATTCCCACATCACACATTGAAGATATTATTTGCCACCTCGCCTACCTCCTAATAGCTATTACAAAGAGGACTATCTTACTCTACTACTCCTTGGTTATCATATCCAATATGTATTCTTATACCCTCGTATTAGTTGCAGTACTGGTGTTATCTTCTTCAAATGCTTTCGCACCGTCAAAAATATCGCAATCAAAAGTTAGCATCTCCTCTTCATCTTTATCGGCATTTCCCGTTCCAGACTTTTTACAATCAGATGAGACGTTATCCCCTGCAATAGAGGCGGCGAGAACTAAGTTTTGGTTCTACTTCTTTGCAGGTAGTGGTGCCGGTGGTGTAAGTTGATTATGTTTGTATATCTTTGTAATGTATATTGCATTATATAATCTTATTCATATCTTATACATATCTTTTATGTGTCCACAGATTGGAGTTGCACAACTACCAACTATATTTCGTGAAGCTGGAGTAGCTCGGTCGGCCGCTGGAACAGGAAATACACTTGGCGGAGATAAACTGAATGCGGGAGCATTAGTGGGATTTTATTACAACAATGATATATCATCAAAAGATATTGCAGATGTTATTAACAAAGCACCTACAGCTGAATTCATATCGAGTAGAAGTGAGAGTCTAAATTATATGGCTAGTAAAGGTTATATTGAAGTAAGAGATTTCATCAAAGAAATGGGAGAAAAGAATTGCAATCCACTGGCTTCCTATGTTGTATTCGATGCTATATCATCTGGAAAAGGAGGTGTTGTTTCGCCTGTAGTCTATGAAGATACATTATCGGCATACAGGAGTGAGATGTCTATAGGGGACATTGTACCAACGTCATTTGTTGGTGATTTGAATAAGTTCTTGTTGGTGAAAGTTGGAGCATTTATTGGATTAGTTGTATGCCTGCTGTTTGATTTGTTTCTGGTAAGCAAAGCAGGCATGGAAGGGTTTATGCCACAAAGTGTGTGGTGGTAATATGGAGAGTGAAACACTACAACATGTTGGAATCAAGTGCAGATATATTGAACCACATTTACAACATGAAGAGCTCTCACTTTAAAATGGATCTTAACTTAATATTCCAATAAAGCAACCTCTGTTCAATGTCTTATATTATAACCCCAAACTATGCATATATTTATTCAAAAGGTGACTAATTTGTATTCCTCCTTCATTTTCTTTAACCCCTTGAACTCAACACGTGAAACAGATGTGACTATCGGAGGTTCATATAGCTTGACAAAAAGCCATGGCCATTCTTTGCATTCCCCAGGAGATGTCTTCACTTTAACGTAGTACATCTTTCCACCAGCGTGATCTCCTGCTGTGCTATTCATTTCTCTTATGATCATTTGCTTTGCCTCGAAATGACGACGTTTACCAGGCACTGGCAACATGCCCAAATCTGATTCAATTAACTTCGATATTTGATAAACAAGTTCTTGGCAGTATTCACTTGCATCTATAAAGGATTTGCAACATATGTGAGAGGGGCGTGAGAGAGTGAGAAAGACGATGCATTACATATGCATATACCTAATACATATGTCGGCAAACATACCCATAGTCTTCGATGGCGGACCAAGAGCTGCCTCTTCTCGTTCATGTTTCTTTTCCTCAAATGCATCGGCTTTACTTTGTATGATACCCATAATATTATATACCAGTTTACTGCTTATTATTGATATTATAACTTTTTATTATATATATTATGAACAATGACGTGACGAGGTAATTGATAACTTTTTTCCAAAACAAAATAGGTATGTGTATGGTGTAAACGACTTCAAGTTGAACCAAAGTATGATAATATTGTACTGATTCTAATGAGTACTAATTATTGGCTCTGCCACTATTTATCAATATCCATATTGCGTGAGCAATCTTGGATAGCGGCGTTGAGTAGTACAGTATGGTGAGAGAGGAGATTTTATCCCGAGTTTTTCACTTACTTTGGGCGAGGATACGGTATCTTTTTTACCTCTCTCCCGGCCTCTTCTCCGACCATCAATCAATATCAATACGATCATGAATAGCATATTATCAACCATCTACATGCTCTTCTTCTCCACAAGTATACTTTCATATTCATTGCAACAACGACTGTCAACAGCATTTATCAATCAGAGGATACCAAAACACATATCAAGAAAGTTTGTTGCAAAGATGACGACACAAGATGAATCAAGTAGCATCAATCCTCTCTCTCAAAGAGGGCTACCTTCCCCACTACTATTGGGAAGTGCATCATTTACACGCAAATTAATATTATCTGAAATGAATATACCATATCATAAGTGCGTTAGGCCTATCGATGAGAAGAGCTTAGGGGATAGATCAAAAGATTTACCACATGATCTTGTATTAACGTTAGCTTGTGCAAAGATGAATCATTTAGTTAGAGAAATACAAAACGGAAATTGTGAAGATGATATGCCGTCATCAAATAATAATAATGGCGATAACGACTGGGTAGTACTAACAGGAGACCAAGTTGTTACTTGGGAAGGAAACATATTAGAAAAGCCAGAGAGCATCGAAGAAGCAAAACAGTTTGTTCAAGGATATGGTAAAAGTCCATGCAGTACTGTCGGTTCATGTGTATTAACTCATTTACCCACCGGAATAACAGTAAAGGGGGTAGATACAGCAATAATACACTTTAAGCCGACAATCAATGGGGATTTAGTTGATAAAATGTTAGCAGAAAATGCACCAATCTTAAGTTGTGCCGGAGGTTTGATGATAGAACATCCACTTGTGAGAGAACATATTGATAGAATTGAAGGTACCGAAGATAGTGTCATGGGCTTGAGTAAAGATTTGGTAAAGAGACTGTTGGATGAGCTGAAAGATAAGTTGGATGGTCACAACAGCAAGTAGAAGCATACCATACCTTAATGCGAGTAGATGAGAACATTACCAACAGTAAGGTACTTTAATGTATATACGTGTGTGCAAACTGAAACTAAGCAAAGACTACTCTTCATCTGTCATACTTATTTTTCGTGTCATTCATTTGTTTATGTATTAAATCACTATAACATCCCCCCCCCTCCCCATCAGCGTTCATTCTTTATCGGGTAAGTCAAATAACACTCGCAGATTTTCTTGTTTGACAAGAGCTGATTTCAACTTTGGATCTTCAAAGTATATTTGGTATCGCTGTACCTCACTGTTGAATCCACGAACATCTCCTATCTTTCCATTCAAATGACTGGCTCCCTTCAATCCCTGGCAGACAACTGGTACGGGGGGTATTAAAAACAAGTCATCAACGTGAACAGTCAGTGTTTTCCCTTCTCCCTCTCCAAATTTTTCAAAAGTCATAGGTCCACGTACAATACACTTGTCTCCATCAATGTATTTGAGTAGCTTGTATGGGTCCTCACTTCTCCCGTGTACAAGAACTCTCCTAGTTGATACTACCGACAACGATTCTTCCATGCCTGTTGTTTGTGAATGATTTATCCCATTGACTCTGCGGCAGTTGTTCACAATTTCAGTAACCATCCTATGGGATTCGATCACACACCCAGTGGACAGAAGTGACATTGCAAGTTCCAACTTTGACGCGTCACTAGGGAACCTATTGTACAAATTTCGAAGGTATCGTACATTCTGCTTACGTGTAGAGAGATCTAGTGATCCATGATTCGTCATTTGTTGCACTTTGCCAAGAGACAATTCGATTTGGCTTGTCAAGAATTGAAGGTCCCCAATTGGTTTTGACAACTCCAGACCTTTTTCATACAACTTTGCTACCTCACTATATCGGTCTGGACTGGGCTTTTGCTTTTCATTTGCAATGCCCTTTAAAATTAAATCCCCGTGCAATTTATACGTTTGTGCCTCAATCATAGTGATACGATCACGGCTTTGTTGGATACGATTATGATTCAAGCTAGTTTTCATCTGGGCAGCAATAGCAATGATCTCATCTGACAGTTTTCCTCCATCTGCCACCATTTTGACAGTATTTAATTCGCCCTGATCTGAAGAATGATATATGGTAATAAGCTTTCCGAGCAACGCTTGAGTATATTTGAATGGATCACATGGAAATAACTCGGGCGTTGAACAGATCTCTGGATTACAAGGGAATCTCTCGATCGTGAACTCTACACAAGCACTATATACGTCCACAGCGAATTGATTCAAATACCCTTGGTTACAATTTGGACATTTCATCCACGGTTCATCATCTTTTGTCGCAGTTTCAATGTTAAATCCATTTGGTGAATTTGGAGTCATACCAGTTCCCCAATATGCCTCGCCATTCTTCTTCAACCACTCCTCACTTTTGGACCTTGCATAGTCGACAATACAGCTCAAGTGGACCCAACCTGAATCACCCCGGCATGAACAATCGCGACGGATAGGCTGTCCAGAATCGTCTGGCCCTTCATCCAAACAAATCCAACATGACGCCGTATCACTTGGTATATGAAGCTTACTCAAACCATTGGCTAACTCAACTGTAGATGTAGGCTTCTTCTTATGCTTTGGCTTCCTCGATTTCTTACCCATGATGTACCTATTGTAATTCGTCTTATAATATATAGGATAGAGATGAGATATAATAAAAAAAATGATGCATCATTAGACCAATTCTTCGATACAGTAATCAATATTTACACGCATATAGTTTGAAGTTCACAAGATAGAGATGATAGCACATAAACATAAAAATGACACATCATGTGAACAAAAAAAAATAGATATAGATTACTCGATGCACACATTTAATATACTATCAATGGCCATCGAGTATTGTTGTAGCTCACCTAAAGACGTCTCTCCTACCTTACTGATAATAACAAGGTTTGCGTTTGTGTAACAACACTACATACGTACATTAGCTTCATAAAATTATGTTTTATCGCCATTTCCTCTCTCCATTTGCTTTTGTGGTAGGTAGGAGTATGTTATTGTTGTAGTTATCGTATCACATCAACAAAGTAGCATTGCAATTGCAATATGTACAAACCTCCAATCATATTACATGCTATTGGTCTGGCACATTTAGCTGTAGTGGCGGCTTTCAATCATAATGTATTTCATGCACATAACAGAGTAACTTTGTCAACGTCATCGTTTAGAAACAGACGATACTTTGCACAAACTAATGCTCAAGATCCATCGGTACTAGTTGTAGATGATATGCCACCTCCTCTTCCACCGCTGAGCAATTACTACTATCTACTACGTCATGGTCAGAGTACAGCCAATGTTGAGGGTATCATATCATCTGCAAGATCTCTATCAGGCAGTACCAAACATGGATTAACTTTACTTGGTATCGAACAAGCAAGGGAATCAGCCGCCTCTTTAATTGATAGTATTGCAGACAATATAAATAATGGTGATAGTACAAAGCAAGTATACTTCTATAGTTCTCCATTTGCAAGAGCAAAAGAAACTGCTGAACAATGTTTAAAGGGAATTAATGCCAATGAGGAAGTTTTCGACAAAGTTAAAAGTTTAGGATTGGATATAAATCATGATATCACTCTAGATGATGGTCTATTAGAGAGGTATTTTGGTAGATTAGATGGTAAAGAGTTACCAACATATGCCTACGTTTGGCCAGTGGATATGATTATGCCGACACATACAGCGTTTGATGTTGAATCAGTTGCAGCAGTTTCTACGAGGATACGCAATACATTAATCAAGATTGATGCAGAACATCCAAAAGGGGGAGATCATATAGTATTGACAAGCCATGCGGATACATTGCAAATTACACAGGTATATGCTGTTGGACTTGATAATGTTGGTCGGTTCTCAGAGTATAGATTTGGTAATGGTGAAGTAAGAAAGATGGGGAGGAGCATTGATACTTTGCCAGAAGCCGTACCTTTACAACCCCCCAAACGAGGAGAATAATTTAATAAGATAACTCTATCTTATGTAAGTCTATGTATTGTTTTTCTCGTTATCATTTAATCAAGTATTACCTTGATATGAGCCACCATCTTCAACTTCACAGCAGACTATATGTCGTGTAAGATCCTCTCGTCCTTTGTCGATACCCCATGAAGGCTCAATTTCCATACAGGTGTTATCACTAGATACACTAACCCACTTATTGAAGCCATTTGATATTGGCGCAAATGATCCCTTCGGCTCGTCATATGTAACTCCTTCTATTGGTGCTTTATTCACTATTTGTGGACAGATGGCGTTGTAAGGACACACAGCCAAGTGTTGATTCGCTGCACAATACTCTATTGCTTCAGGCCATGTTGTACCAGTCCAATCATCTTCTGCACGATGAAACCATGTTGGCTTCAAGTTTGATACTATTGCAGTGTCTACTTTCTCTTTCTCAACTGTTACATCTTCTTCTAGCACTGGTGGACGATCAATAATATAACCAGGAAGGCCATCATTAGGGTGTTCTTCCTTCTTTATTGATCTTTCTATACAACATGCTACATGTCGTGTTATGCTTTCAAGATATTCATCGTACTTATCATCATCTTGCTGTTGTTCCCAATGTTGCCCTCTTATATCACTATATAGATTACATGTGTTTTGTTTACCAACTTGTACCCATTCATCGTTATTGTTTGGTTTGTTGTTATTATTGTATATTGGTGCCCAGCTTTCATGTTGAGTCTCTTCGTCATTGATTTCACTACTCGGTAGATTATTCTTGCCAGCTGGACAATACGCCGAGTAAGGACAGAGGATTCTATTTCTATCATTACAAAAGTTTTGTGCTTGCTCATATGATGTGCCATCATATCCTGTAGTTCGATTATACCATATTGGATGCCATGTCTCTTGAATAGACTTGTATACATCAATATGTTGTACTTCTAGTTGCGATGTTGTACTTTGCTTTTGTGCATTCCAAATTAATGAAATGATAATACATAACAATCCAACAATCAATATAGATATAGATAAGCAACCCCATGTTTCACGTATTGTTTGATAGAATGTATATCTAGTATATCTTTTTCTTTTCCAATTGATGTGTCCGGTGTAGTTATTATCATATGTGTAATCTATTATGTTGTCATCTGGATAATCATAATATTGAAGATTGGAAGTAGGTATAGTTGAGTGAGATGATGAATCTTCTGGTATTGTTGCCAATCCTTCATTATTACCATCGCTAATCTCTACATCACCATTATCATCATCCGCCAATCTACTGTCATTACCACTTATCAAATTTTCAATCGGTGAATTGCTCATATCCGAAAGAAAATCTTGATAATCTGCCATTAATTTGTTTGTATTCTGTTCTAATTTAGCCATCCGTTCTTTGTGAGCTTCTTCATCATCATCAGTATCATTATTGGCATGATGTTGTAGGGGCATGCCCAAAGAAGTAGCCTTACGATCGGACATAATATATCTCTTGTGGCTGGATGACTTTTATATGTTATGATATAATATACCTTTACCTCAATATAGAAACCTTAATGGTTGCTACTTGATATCAGTTCTTCTCTTGAGTCAAGCTGCCTGGCAAACTCATAAGTCTATTGCATTACAGTCCCCCTCTTGCTATTGCTCTGCAAACAAATTAATTAAATACCATAGGCTAACTTAGCATTATTGCTTGAGACACGTAGATGAGCCCTTATCTTTTTTATTCGTTCAACCAAGATACAAAAGCCCCCTCCATACACTCTCCTCCTTCCTTACTTGTGCTTCATTAGTAGTTGATCTATTGATACATATCGGATGGAGTAAAGTTTACAACTACGATCAATCTTCAATCGAGAGGTATACAAACCATTGCAATAAAAACCTAATCAACAACAAACAACATAAACAACAATAGATATCATGAGTGATAAAGGCTCACCACCCCGTACAGATATCGACAATCTAGCAACCAACCCACTCTCACCATCAGCCTCCCTCCTATCACCTGAAGAATCACCCGATCGTACCAACAATCATACTACAGGAGATACCTACAACCTAGGCACAGACATCTTATCACCAGGAAATTTCAGTATCGATGAAGAAGAAGACGATGATGATAGTAATGATAATGACTCGCCACCGAGTAGACAATTATCCACAGACGATGGATCTGTCTCTAGTAGAAAATCTAAAAAGGGTGAAAGTTCAGCAAAGTTAATGAAGTTGAGTAATAAGACTACTAAGATTATGAGTGATTATCAGGCATATTTGAGTAAGTTTTTTTGTTATGTATATCTGTTTTTTGGGGGAGAAGGGGGACTTTTAACATGTTTTGTGCACAAGACATAATGTATATACTTTCATATAATTAACTAACATATTCCCTCCCCCGTTACTGAACTTTCCTCCTATAACAATAGCTGAGATTGAATCTGAATTCCCAGGTTCATCCAATAGTGAAGATGATGACTCTACATCTAAACGCTCAACAGAGAAAGCACGTGAGAACGTTCGTACCTCGTACAATAACGCATTAGAAGAGGGTAGTATTAACTTTTCATCACAGTCCGTTGGTTCCGGTGGTAGTTATGGTAATAATTCATCGTATGGTAAAGGGGGTAAAAGTTCAAATGTGGCTAATTTAAATTTACGACGATCTAGTATTGATGAGGAAGAAGAACCAGCTGCTGCAGGGTTGACTGTTGCGGGGTTTAATATGGAACCATTGGCACGGGTGAGTCATATGTATGTGTATATCTTGTGTTTGTTTTTGTATCTTTCTTTTGCTTATACTTTCTTTTATCATATATTATTATATAAGGCATGGGATTATTCAAAAACAATTACAATAGGTCCATTAGCCACAATCAATACAACATCATCTACTGAGGGAGGTACATTCCATGATGATGGCATTACAGATATTACAGATTATGAAAGTCAAATGCAATTAGCTCGTGGACAGAAGTATACACATCCATGGTTTCATTCCAAACGTGTGAAACGTGGTATATGTGTATTCATTGGCTTGTGTACATTGATAGGATTAAGTGTGGGTATTACTAAGAATAATAAAGATAAGAAGATGGATATGTTGGAGGGTGAAATGGTCAATTCTAGTACTGAAACTAAATTAGACTCAGAGGAGGGAAAAGGAGTGTTTAATGGTGTGGAATGGGATGAGACCGAAATCATGAGTGGCATGACAACGAATGAAGAAAAAGAAGGGGAAGAAGCAAGTGAATGGAAGAACTCTCCAAAGTTTCAAATAAACAAACTATATGAAGATGCAGCAAAAAAGTATAAACCACTCGAGTTCAATCGTAAGAAGGGATGGAAGGGACAATCATATACTGAAGCATTAATATTTTGTGGTCAAAAACCTGGATATGGAGTATGCCCATACGAGGCTATCTGTCCAAATGGATCAGATGCGGAACCACTTGGTGGGTATAAGAATGATGGAAATGATGGGGATGGACGGAATTGGATGCCAATTTCAAATAGTCCTAATGATTGGGTTTCGGTACGTCTTTTCTTCTGTTTGTTTCTTTTGAGATCTTATATCTTTACTTTTCAACTAAATATCTTGTCAATAATTCATCCATACAATACGTATCTCACCTACTCGTACAGGTTGGAAATAATGATTCATGTATCCAATACTCACACATGCACCCCGATTCTCCACAATGGGGTATCGATGGAGAAGATAATGAGGCTGGAACTACAAATATTCTGTGTTGTCTAGGTCCCAATACAATGTCAATGATTGATGATAAAGAAATGTCCTTAGTTCAAGTGAATGATTACTTTGCACCCAAGTCATTCAACCGTGAGAGTGGATATACAGGACAGAGTTTCCACGAGGCACTACAGTATTGCAAGGCTATTGATGGGTATGATTTGTGCCCATACTCGGCAATTTGTCCTAATGGACCTGATAGTAAACCAATGGGAGGAGTTAGGGTTAGTGAGAAAGCTCAAGATCCAAATGATAATGGTGTATGGATACCCGTACTTGATACAATAAACGAATGGGTCCAAGTTAGTGCACAAGGGGAAACCTGTATTGCATACTCACATACTCATCCAGATCGGCCAGATTGGGGTATGACGGGTGAGAATGAGGCGATTACACGAGAGGTAATGTGTTGTCTTGAACAGACTGATGGTACATACTTTGAACAAGCAGTGTTGTATCAAATGGCTGTGCAGAAGTATCATCCACATTTGTTTGATCGAGATGTGTGGAAAGGACAGACGTTCATTGAAGCTATTGAGTTTTGTGAAGATATTGAAGGGTATAGTTTATGCCCCTATGAAGCTATCTGTCCACTTGGTACTGATACACAACCTATTTCCGGATATCAAGACGGACCAACAAAAGGAAAGCACGCAGGACAAGGGACCTGGGCACCCTTCATGGGAGGGAATGAGTGGGTGCAGCTGAGTGAAGACAACGGATGTATACCGTATTCACATTTACATAAGAATCCACCTAAATGGGGTGAAAGTGGGGAAGGTAATGAGGATATAACTCAGCATATTTTGTGCTGTGCTAAGCCCGGTATGTTTGATCCTAATGCCGTGCTTAAACCAGTGGTACATCAAAGTACTGGCGGAGTTGGGAAACCAGTCGAAGAGACTCCTCGTCCTCAATCTCTTCCTCCCCCTCCCTCTGCAGAGTTGATGCCTATCGATGCTGATACACAAACATATTCTGATGCGGCGGTTAAGTATGTACCAAAGTGGTATAATCGTAACAAAGGATGGAAAGGAAGCACATACCTTGAAGCACTACAGTTCTGTACTGACTCTGATGCTAAATATGAACTTTGTCCTCTCATTGCAATTTGTCCACTTGGGGAGGATACTGAACCACTTGGGGGATATCGTGAGAACTCTAGTGGAAGCTGGGTACCCATTAGTGATAAGGGTAACGATTGGGTACAAGTTAGCAAACATGGAAGTGCAGACAGGCCGTGTGTAAGATATGATCATGAGAATGCAGGTGATGCTCCGCAATGGGGATTATCCGGTGATAATGAAGAAGTGACAGGTCATGTGGCATGTTGTTTGATTCAGGACGGTACGCCTGCTATTTCAATTGCTATGGAATCTGCTAAGGAGGAGGCAATGCACATCAAAGAGGAGATTAGTAAAGAAGGGGAAATCGATGAAGAAATTATGTTGATTGCTGCAGTTGACGATGTGAATGGTGATGCTGCATATGTTGAAGCGGCTAGAAAGTATGATCCAACATATTTCAATCGTGAAATGGGATGGAGTGGAAAGACTTATCTTGAAGCAACTGAATATTGCGAGTCAGAAGGTGATAGAGAAGTCTGTCCATTCGAAGCAATATGTCCAATGGGACTCTATTCGGAACCGATAGGAGGATTTCGTGATGTTGAAACACCTGGAGGGGTGGCTGCATATGTTCCCATCAAAGATAAGTCGAATGATTGGGTGCAAGTTTCACTAAGTGGTGGAATTCCAGGAACGGAGCATGGTACACCATGTATGCCGTGGAGTTATAATCACGAAAGTCAACCTGTATGGGGAGTGTCCGGAGATGGGAATGATGATCTCATGCATCATATCGTCTGTTGTACAAAAGTTGAGCCTACTATTGAAACCCCAGTTGTATCAGAGAGTGATGCTACCGTGCCTCTTCCTCCTCCTGATACTACCACTGCTACCAATGATGATTACAATACTCAAGTATTCAAGGCAATCACTGAAGAATACCAACCACAATGGTTTGATCGCTCTAACGGATGGACTGGAACTACCCAAGCTGAAGCATTTGCCTTTTGTGTTGACTTTAATAAGAAAATGCCCTGTCCGTACGAAGCACTCTGCCCATTAGGACGTGGCTCAGAGCCCCTCGGTGGATACAAGAGTAATAGTTGGCTTCCAATGATGGATGGAACAAACACTTGGGTGAATGTCGATGAAGATGATAGTTGCACAGAATATTCACATTTGCATCCTGGTCCACCGTCTTGGGGAGTAGATGGAAGCAATGAAGAGCAAACTCAAAACCTTGCCTGTTGTAGTATTCCAACTCAGTCACCAACGAAAAGTCCTGTAACAAGTTCTCCGACAATGAAGCCATCCCCGTCGCCGACAAATGTAAGTATCGTGCAATTGTATTTCATATTTAGTATGCTCTCATCTTCACTCATATCATATGTCATGTATATTGTCTATCCTCAATCAGATCCCGACAAGGCCTCCCACACTTGAACCTACGGCCAAGCCAACAGTAGGTGATGATTACTATTATGAAAGTATGGGCACAGCATATGAGCCACTTTGGTTCGATCGATCTCAAGGTTGGACTGGTACCACCTATCTTGAAGGGATACACTTTTGTGCAAGACAAGATTCTAGAGTTCCCTGCCCTTACCAAGCTGTTTGCCCAGTTGGAAAGAAAGAAGGTGTATTGCCACTTGGAGATGTGAAGGAGGGTGTTAGTTGGGCTCCGATTATCGACTCACCTAATGCATGGGTACAAATGTAAGTAGCAGTATTAGTACATGTTGTATTATGTTTATGTACATATGTATCTTTTACTCACATGTATATTATATTATCTTCCTTCGTCAATATATACAGTGGCAAAGAGGATACTTGTTCATCATATACTGACCTATTCCCTAGTCCTCCTGCTTGGGGTCTTTCAGGGATTGACTCTGAAGACTTGACACGAAACATAATGTGTTGCCTTGAAACTCCAAAGTTACCTGAAGATCCTAAAGAAACTGATAAGCAGGGTGAGTTATCACCTTTCAATGAGCAGGAGCAGATCGTCCTTGATGTTTTCAAGGCACAGTGGTTTGGAAGAGAAGATGGTTATTCAGGTACTACCTACGAAGATGCTGCCGAGTTCTGCAACAATGTAAATGGCATGGAGCTCTGTCCTTTGCTTGCATATTGTCCAAATGGACCCGTTAATGAGTTGGGTGGCAAGCCACTATTTTTACAACTCCCGGCGTTTGAAGGAGAGCAGTGGAGTCCGATAGCAGCTACTAATGATGGAGATGATTATTATGTATTGACAGGAACCATAAATGGTAACCCAACAACTACATGCCATACTTATAGGAGTTTCAACGATGGCAAAATCCCTCAGTGGGGACTTGATGGTAGTGAACATGGGAAGAAGCTTTACACAATGTGTTGTAAAGATCCATCTTATATTTCAAAAGGTATCAAAAATCCAGCTGTTGATTATAGTTTAGGAAGGCCTGAAATATCCGCTGCACAAATCGCTCAAGAAGGCTTTAATGTTCAAGCTTTGATTGAAAAAGAAATACAACCGAGATGGTATGGTTTGAATGATGGGTGGAATGGTGGTAGCCATGCTGATGCAGCGGCATTTTGCAACGGATTTAAGGACAGGCAACTTTGTCCCTATGCTGTGTACTGCCCTCATGGTCCTGGTCAGCCCATATCAAGTGGTCACACAACTGATATCAGTGCTGAAGGGTTACAGTGGGCTCCAGTCTTTGGTGCCGCAAATCATTGGGTCATGGTAGGTATGAAAGATGGTAATAGTGCAACAACCTGCTTTGGACATGAAGATTTAGAGGGCGAAACTCCAACATGGGGCTTGTCATCAGATATGCATCAAATTAAGAAGCATATCATGTGTTGCAGTAGCACACAATAATTTTGTTGATTGACTGATGTTGGAAAGTAACAGAAGCAGACTATAGTATGCTGTCAAGATATCTTGCATAGAACAATGATACCAGGTGTAAATAATTTAATAAACATGTAAACAAACAGTATACACTCTAAAACATTTTAGTTACAATACCAGACTTATGTTGGGCTGATTTGGAAATTTTGGCCCAATCTGAGGCGAGATATCGGCCTACACATGGCTGTAAAAGTGCAACCAGCACCTCTACAAAGGTGCTGCAAGTGTTTACTAACTTGTTAGGTACCCAGGCAATGCCAATCCATC
>Ga0214477_100965_pt1 | contig 16947 bp, 13 predicted proteins | sample M1_20Mar14CPVII9_FD_165058 | JGI IMG/M metagenome (GOLD analysis project Ga0214477, IMG submission 165058) | Marine eukaryotic communities from Monterey Bay, California, United States - M1_20Mar14CPVII9sort6BwellC16 | ecosystem: Environmental > Aquatic > Marine > Unclassified | place: USA...
CAAATAACGGTGTCGGTAGTGCTCTACGCCTAAATGGTGGTAGTGCTCTACGCACACTGAATTTAGACGGAACTGACATCAACGACGTTGCTTGTGAAACCCTACAAACGTTACTCCAACACGAGTTCTACTCAGTCAAAAAGTTGTCGTTGAATCGTAATAATATTACCTCTAAAGGTCTCCTTGTCCTTTTGAATGGTCTCAAGAATAATAAACACTTGCAGGTGCTATCACTATTGAGAAATAACATACACAAACAAGAATGGGGCCACATTCTTACCCTTCTTTGCGACGAATCATCCATCGACTCTACTTACTTTTCTAATCATACTCTGAGGATGATAAGAGGACCACCGAAAACGTTTTATAATTCATCAGTTGGTGAAAAGATAAAACAGATGTTCCATATAAACTTCAGTGCAAATGTAACATGGAAGAAGAAATCATCAACTGCCAAACTTGCTGGTGCATCAAAAGTGGTTCTATCACACTTGACAAACTTAAACAAGAGTAAGTCTACCTTTTTGGATGGCACAGATGACTTTTCATGTTCCCGTACGCATTGGGTTGGCTCAGTGAACTGAATGGCGGATTCATCACGCTCAGCGCTTTTTATCATCTATGCAAGCACAATTGCAACTTATTCAAATTGGCAATAAGATACTCCAGCTCATCAAACAGGAAGCGAGGAATGTGTGAAATCACCCAACTCAATGGAAACGATTATCTCCTTGATAATAATACCATCGTCCCAAAGCCACACAAAAAACGGATAGTTACATCCCAACAGCTGGTTGATGTTGTATGACTACTGCCAATATAGTTGTTTATGATATGGTATTGTTCAATGTTTTGTGTTGTTTGTTATTAAAATACCATAGGTAATTGTAACATTATAGATAATTCTTTTAATACTTGTGAACATGTTTGTGTTATTTGCAATTGCCATTGGTAATTGATATAATTGCCATTAACATACAATCGGTAGTAGAGACAATTATTAAAGTCCAAGTACAAATATTATAATATATTGTACTTCGTGGTAACATTATAGATAATTGTTTTAATACTTGTGAACATGTTTGTGTTATTTGCAATTGCCATTGGTAATTGATATAATTATTGCCATTAACATACAATCGGTAGTAGACACAATTATTAAAATCCAACAAATATTAAACAAGAGACGTACAAGTTAACCTACACTGTTGTGTTGTTATCTATTGACAATAGCTGTGCTTTGTTGAAACGATAATCGGGAGTCTTTTTGTGCATTTCCGAACAGACAATTTAAGCAAAAAGGTAGTATAAAATAAAGGAGTTTTCTATTAGTGAAAACTGACTCTGGTTTAAGGATATTATTAGCGGGCTCTCGATCATAATCATGCCCACTATGGCTGATGAGTATCTAATACCATTCCAAGGGCATCTATCTCCTTTACGACTCTTCGGTGGTGTACATACCAACTTCATGGTGAATTCCTAGATCAAGATTGTCGCGGCTGGCGGTGTCTGCTCTCGATGCTGCAGGCACTGCTTCTGTGTCTATGCATACACGCCCAGTAGGATACCGTATCTTTTTTCGACAACATGAACCATTATCCCACGTCATAGTTGACGTAGCATTGTTGTCGACGCCATGCTAGCTCTGCAGTTTTATACATACTAGGTCAAAGGAAGCATAGTAATACTTTGCTGGGAAGAGATATATATTATAATAATTAGCAAATATATAACATAGCAATAACAACAAACAAAAATGAAATTCTCCAAATCGACATCGGCTTTTATTCTAGCCAATGCTGCTCTTACTGCAAATGCTTTCACCACCCCTACTACTTCCTCCTACAAGCAACAAAAAGTATCATCTACTCAGCATAATCTAGTTGTCGATGCAGATATTATCGGTCAACTAGCATTAGCCTTACCAGTAGGCCTCGGTCTCGTCAGTCAAACAAACAAGCCAACAAATAAAGATATTAACACACTCGCTCGAGAGAATATCGATGTATTATCATCAGAATATGTAGATTTATCAAAATATCCAAAGTATGTTGATGAATATAACTTTAGTGCCAAGGTTAGAGACGAGGGGGATATTAGTGAGAAGGAAGTTCGTGCTTTGTTCGACTTATGGAACTCTGCTTTGGCGACTGGTGACAGTGCCGTTGTTGCAAATCGTTATACAAAGGTGAGAGGATATAGATGTATATATGTACAATATGTATATTATAGTATATTGATTGTACCGTATACTCATATTCAATCGATATCTTTCGGAAATTGAAAAATGCATTCGCAACTAAGTCACCAGTACTCCTACCAACAGTGTCAGATGTACCACGTACAGACTTTGCTTCAGTAAAGGATTACTTTGATTCATTCCTATTAAAGAAACCACAGGGTGAAATACTAGATGATAACATTAAGATTGGTGATGGATGGGCTTCTGATACTGGCATCTATGAGGTATGTTTTTGTTGTACAACATGATATGTTTTTATGTATTGCTCATGAGATGTGTCATGTTTTTGCAGATCTAATCTTATCATATCATCACTATCTACTAGTTCACAATGGGAGCTACTGGGGACAAAGTGAAAGGAAGATACACTTACAACTATGTCAAGGAAGGTGGTCTTTGGAAGATTCAACATCATCATTCTTCAGTAATGCCCGAAGAGATGGACATGGGCAAAGCAATTACTGAATCAGAAGTACGTGACTTATTCCAACTTTGGAACTCAGCCTTAGCAACTGAAGATTCGAAGAAGGTTGCCGCTCGGTATGCCAAGAGTGGTGTACTATTACCAACTGTATCAGACGTACCTCGAACTGACTTTGATAGTATTAATGATTATTTTGTGAACTTTCTCAAGTTGAAACCACAAGGAGAGATATTAGAAAGTCATGTTACTATTGGTACCAATACTTGTTCTGATGTTGGTATTTACGAATTTACAATGGGAGCTACCGGTAAGAAGGTCAAAGGAAGATACTCATTTGTTTATGTCTACGAAGATGGAGAATGGAAGATACAACATCATCATTCTTCCATCATGCCTGAGGGAATTGTGTCTTCCATCGAACCTATTACCGAGGATGAAGTTCGTGGATTGTTCAGTCTATGGAATGATGCCTTAGCCACTAAGGATCCCACTAAGGTTGCAGCTCGATACTCCAAGGAAGGTGTTCTTCTACCAACTGTTTCCGATGTGCCTCGTACTGACTACCCTGGTATCGTTGACTACTTTACGAACTTCTTAAAGTTAGAACCGCAAGGAGAGATCGAGTCGGGCAATATTATCATCGGAACCAACTGGGCCCAAGATGCTGGAATCTATGAATTCACAATGGGTGCTACCGGAGATAAAGTGAAGGGAAGATACACCTTCATTTATGTCTTTGAGGATGGGGAATGGAAGATCTCCCAACATCACTCGAGTGTCATGCCCGAGGGCACCAAGCCTCAACCAATCACTGAGGAGGAAGTACGTGGTCTTTTCCAGCTATGGAACTCTGCCCTTGCAACTGAGGACCCAGACGCTGTTGCAAAGGGATATGCAAGCAAGGCTGTCCTTCTTCCAACTGTTTCCGATGTTCCACGAACTGACTATGCCTTGATCAAGGACTATTTTGTTGGATTCTTAAAGAAGAAGCCCCAAGGAAAGATTGAGAGTAGTGATATCACCATTGGGCATAATTGGTGTCAAGATGCTGGAATCTACGAGTTCACAATGGGAGCTACGGGCGATAAGGTGAAAGGACGTTACTCCTTTGTCTACGTCTACGAAGACGGAGAGTGGAAGATTTCACACCATCATTCATCTGTTATGCCTGAACCCATCTTAGGACCTGCTCCCAAGCCTGCTGTTGCCGAGACCAAGAAGGAGAAGGAGCTTGTTGAGGCATAATCTTAGAACATGTGGTTGAACATTTTGTTGATTTTTGAATAGTGAACAGACTGTTGTTTAGAAACGGTGACCAGTTTGTATAAAGTAGAAGAGTTTTTGATAAGATTTATTGTGTGTCTGACCAAGGCATGATATAGACAGAACGAGCTTCATTGCCATAAGGAGGTATGTCAAGTAAGGAGGTATGTCAATAAATGCCGGGCGCCTGGCTGCATGCATACTTTCATAGGATACCATCTCCCATTTATCGTTGATAGACTCCCAATAAAGGTGGACAGTACCAATTATCATCAACAACGCATCGCATTCTATTCGGCTTGTGTTTATGTACTCTGCCGTTGCATCTATTTATATGGTTGGTGATGCATGTAGTATAAATAGAAGAAGTTTCGACCCTCTTACTCATCCTGAATCGTACATATCATAATACTAAAAGTATGTTCAATAAAAAAGACAGTACAGTACCATCCAGTAGTAATGATACAGTGAATGAATCGGTACTGCCCACAGTCGAACAGGTGTTTCAACTTGATAAATCGAAACCGCTGCAACCTCAAATTAGGACTCTTGAGCGTGAAATTGAAAGGTTGAAAATGCTACAAAAAGATGATGTATTTGAGTATACGGGGAACGGTCAGATTGTTCCAAAGGATGTGCATAGACCAGGGTACAGTTTCACCCCAGTGTTGTTAGAGTTGAAGATGATTTCTTCACTAGGAGCTGGAATATGGGAGGAGTAGCCAAGGGTATAGCATTTATGGAATGTGAACATTTGAGAGAAGTGGTGCTGAATGAAGGGCTACAGGTAATTGGCAAAGAAGCATTTGATTGTTGTAAAAGTCTGACGAGTATTACGTTTCCTTCCACTGTTATCAGTGTCGATCAATCATTCTTTAGGTGTAAAAGTTTGAAGAAAGTAGTATTAAATGAAGGTTTACAGAGTATTGGGTGGAAATCCTTTTCCGACTGCCCTTCTTTGGAAAGTATCACCATCCCTTCTACCGTTGTTGAGATTGGTCAAGCTGCATTTTGTTCGTGTATCAATATGAAAGAGGTAGTTTTTAACGATGGGCTGAAGAAGATTGGAAGGGCTTCTTTTAGTGGATGCACATCATTGGAAAGCATCAGTCTACCCTGTACTCTCACTGAAATCCATCATCGAGCATTTTCAGGATGCAGCAATTTGAGGGAAGTTGAGTTCAATAGTGAGGGACTTCAGACGATCACATATGATGTGTTCGGCGACTGTACATCTTTGGAAAGATTTGTTTTTCCTATCATGTCCACACGTCTAAACAACATCAGTCAAGCTGTTGGTCAATTTGATGTCGTGAATGATATTGATCCAATCCGTGGTCCCTTGGAATGGAAGGATGGAGAGTTGTTTGTCACCAGTCAATCAATATATGTCCCCAAAACTCCAGCAACAAGTGGAAATGGTCATGATTGGATTGCAGTTAGACAGAGTCTTGATAGGATTACCAGTTTAGTTGCCTACTATGAAAAGAAGGAGGCCACAACACTAATTGAACTGGCACTGTGGAAAGCAAATATTGAATTAAACAGCGCCATTAATCGAGAAGCATGCCGTATTGATGTGCCTGGACCGGTGAAGGAGACTCTGTTACAGTGTTTATCTTTTAAAGATAAGTTACCGGGTCAGTTGACTTGTTATTACGATAATGGGGTGAAGAATTCTGTAAACGGGCAAATGGAGTACTATGAGGAGTATGAAGATGATTATTGAAGTAGAATAAGATAAGGCTAAATCATTGCATAACTGTTCAGTTGATCGGGTCTTTTCGAATGCCTATTTCTTCTTCCTCATTGACAAAATCTCTAACTTCTCTCCCATACTTCGACCATTACCATAACCAACAACTATCCACTCACCACTTGGATGAACTGCAAGTGATACAGGAGATCCATTTGACAGCGGAATACTTGCACAGATGTTGTTGTTGGCATTCATCTTCCTATCTTCGTTCAAATTTGCCAGTATGAGACCATCCCCTTGATGCACTAAACCACCTTGATCCAATGAAGAAGAAGAGTCTATCTGAGATGAAGTCACTTTGCCATGATCTTCACACAAGACGTATTTATCCTTGGAAGGCAAAGTATACCGCTTTGTCTTTACATCTCCAAGCCATAGCATATTACTGCTACCATCATTACCGCCAACGGCTAATGATGAAGGCACAGATTCATCTGGAAGACTGAACTGAAGAGCCATCCCTCCAAGGTTATCAAGAGGCTCATTCAATGAATTAAAACATTGTATACGTGGAGTATGATGAACAATGTTTAACTGAAGACTAATCTTTGATAATGCATTCGTTGCCGAAGAAGAAGATGACTTTAAACTAATATCAGCCACGAATGCCCATCCACACTTGACGACTATACCAACTTTGTACCATGTAACGTCTCTATTTGATCCATGACCAAGTAAAGTCAACTGATTTCCTGCCATCCATTTACGGTTAGGTAACCTTGCGGAATCGATCTTGGCATATTCTCGTGAGGCAAGTTGATGTATATCCCACGATGCAGCAACTGTAGGTGAGACTTTTGTTGAGAATGCCTTCCGTGTGATTCTATTTGTATCGAGAAGTGCTAATGATGCTCCATTTCCTGCAACTAGTACAAGTGGCTGTTGTTTTGAAACTTGCTGTTTCTGTTTCTTGGTGTTGAGAAGTGATGTAGGTGAAGATGACGAAGAAAGAAGACGAAGTGATAACAAATCACAAACACCTTCTCCATTAGTATTAGATCCAAAGACGGAAATTGACCATTGAGACTTGGCATTACTATTATTACCAATCGTTTTTGGTATTGTCCATAGTTGAACTGTGCCATAGTTGCCTCCTGTAATGACTTGTGTCTTCTTATTGAACTTGGATGATGATGATGTGAATATCGACTTTAGTATACCCTCGGAACTTGATGCACGAGGACGTGATGGTGATGTTAGATCTACACCTCCAACACGAAGACATGGTAAGGGAGACTTGTTACTTGCTATATCATAGATGTGTACTTCACTTTGATTGCTGTTGAATGAGATTGGGGTACGATAGCCCGATAGCCGCAGTTAGACAAACAGACAATCAAAGACAAGAGAATGTGTGACCAATACAAGCAAAGTAACTCACGCAAATGAAACTAATAAATGATCCTGATTCTCTGGACACCACTTTACACTACTAATACGTGGTCTATTCCTCCCTTGTCGTGATGCTAGCCATGTTTTGCATTGAAATGATAAGATGGGATTCGCCAATGATGGTATAATGATGTGTTGCTGCTGCTCGCCTGAGGAGTTACAAGTTTCGTCGCTTCCTTTCCTTGGGGCATTATCAGTATCATAACTTTCTCTTCTCGAGTCTTCTCCTTTATTTGTGTCAATAAAGCCTCCTGCCATCTCCTTATCCTTATCATCTTGATCCTCATCATTCTCTTGTGACTTCAAGTATAGCTTATTAATCTCATTTCTCTTTTTAACATCTAATGAATAGACATCATCAAAGTCATATATACGTATATTTCCTTTGTCGTCACCGGTGGCTAGTAGTATACCATCCTTATCAAATGACATGGTTGTTACTTCACCAATATTATTATTGTTGTTGTGATTGTTTGTTGAGGAAGTTGAGGAAAGATTAACAGTATTCGATACATTATATTGCTTACTTGAATATAATTGTATATTATTCAATATAGACTTGTTATTATTGCCACCAAGATAGGTACGTTGAGTTAATGTAGATAGTATGTTCATTTTCTTACCACTACTGCTGCCATAACGTGTGGGTAGGTTATGTCCAACGATAGTATTGTTAATACCAAATTGTATTCTATTCTCAAGTTTCTTTTGTTGCTTCATTTGTTGTTTGTGTTGTAATTCTTTTGTGATATCAACGTCTTCTTGATCCTTTGAAGTAACTATATCGGCATCTAATGTTGTCTGTACCTTATTATTACTTGGGATGTTGTTAGAGCTGGATTCTTCATCATTATCACTGAAATAATCAATTATATCATCATTATAATTAACATTACTCTTTACATCAATACAATTATCATTTATTGTTATAGACTTGGCTGATATAAAATTGTGTGGCCGTTTCTTACTGCTAGCAGTAGTATCACTGCTAGCAGTAGTATTGGTGGTAGAAGTGTTCATATCAGTATTGGCAGATTTGACCAAGAAGGAATGTAAGCCAACCTGCTTCTTATCCTTCCTTTGTACCTTGTCGCTATTATTAATACCATTAATGGTATTAATACCATTATTAGCAATACTACGCTCTTTCTTACTGTTTGTTGCAACAGCTAACTGAGATAATGCCAAACTTTTATCATCACTACTACTATCTACCTCTTCTCTAACATTAGTCTGCTGTTTTTGCAATCTTTTTCTCTTCTTCTTGCCCATCTTGGTATTTGTAGTACTGGCTTTAGCAGCGGTAGACTTAATAACTTGACGGTGCACCAGATTAGGTTGTAAATTTTTCAGTTTCTTCTTCTTTGACTTTGACTTGGTACTGCTAGCGCCGCCGACGCGACGAGATGATGATTTGGTGGTATTAACACCGATAGGAGGTAGACCGAATGATCCTATATCGTTGTTAAGTCCATCTTACCACGCACAACAACACCAACAGTGCAGACACCAACAATAAAATAAAACACAAAAATATAAAAACAAGGAGTTCCTCGTACGATAAGATAAACTAATACGAAGCCCCGCCGTCAAGTACGATTTTACTAAGTACTTAAATTTGCTGGTATTTACTTGACGGCGTTGGTCGGCAAATATATCAAGAATGTTGCGTCGTTTAGTACCAACCCTACGCCAATCGGCCAATAATAATGTGGCAATCCGTGGGTTTAGTTCAAGCGGTAACAATGTAGATTTACCACGCATTACCGAACGTCGTACAACAGGAAAGTCCGAGTTTGTATTGTTTTATGATATGAATTCGTGTGTTCAGTATAAACGACTTGACTGCTTTGTTTGACCTTTGTTTGCCTTTATTGATTGCCCTTGCATATCGTATGCACTAACATATATTATAATCTCCTCTCTTTCATCATCATAAATTGTGATAACGCGCCCATCTTCCAGAAGTCGGACGTGGTGGTCGAGCATCTGATGCTGGTATTAAAGTTGCCGTGTTTGGTGCTACGGGATTTTTAGGACGGTATGTTTGTAGTGGACTGGGTAAGTTTACTTATTTTATTGTGTTATTGATTGTTTAGGGGTGTTGTTTTGTGGGTTTGTTTATTAGTTTACTGGAGTGTTTGGGAAGTAAGTTTTTGCTGCAAAGAAATATAACAATCACTTAATAGTAACAAGGGCTTATGATTAATGCATTTATGGAATTACCGTCTGATATATTTCATTGTTGTTGATGTTCATATCCACGTGAAGTATCGATTGAAGATAATTCTGCGGCTTTAATGAGGCTTTAACATAATATTATTTTGCTATGTATTTTGATGTTTTGGGGAGGAATTAACATTACTAACCCATCCCTCATGAAACCTCACCATAACATCAACACAAACAAATACACACAGGTTCCAATGGAGTATTAACCTACATCGGATCACGTGAAGACGAATTCGCCTACCGTCACCTCCGAACAATGTTTGAATTAGGACGTGCAAAGTATTCCTTCTATTCCTCACGAGATAAACAATCCATGGCTGACTTAATTGCCGATGCCGATATTGTAATTAATATGGTTGGTAAATATTATGATACCAAGGCATTAGAAGATACTGATAAATTCCCATATTTGAATTATAAGGTATCAACTAGTGTACATGAGGCGAACGTAACAGTCCCGGCGACTATTGCAGAATTATGTAAAGAATTACAAGTTGATAATATGATACATGTTAGTTCCGCCGCGGCTAATCCTAATTCAGTAAGTGAATGGGCACGTACCAAGTATGAAGGTGAACAGGAAGTGCTTAAGGCATATCCGTGGGCAACAATTGTCCGTCCTACACAAATGTTCGGTAACGAAGATAAGTTATTAAATTGGTTTGCCAATATGGCAGCACGATTTCCCGCAGTGCCATTAGTTGATGGGGGGCATGCATTAACTCAACCCGTTTGGGCTGATGATGTCGCACGGACGATTAATCGTATTATTGATGATCCTGAAAAGTTCGAGGGACGTCGTGTCGATTGTTTTGGACCACAGGATTATTCGTATAAGGAATTAGCTAAATTTGTGTATGATATTACAGAACAGGATCCGGTCTTGGCGGATATACCCGCGGAGGTTGCCAAGTATAGTGCACAGGTCCTTCAATATGAGGGTAGTCCAATGTTAACTCCTGATATGGTTGATTTGATGACTGAGGATTACTTACCAGAGATGACAAGTGAAGGGTATGCTGCACAGAAACAGCAGGATAAGGTATTTACCATGGCAGATTTGGGTGTGGTGGCAACACCAATTGAGAAGATTGCATTCAAGTATTTGCATCGATTTAGAAAGGGTGGTCACTTCATCCTTGCCGAGGGGTACCATTGAGGGAGTTAGCTATTGGCTTCTATTGTGATGGTTGGGATTTTTATGAGAATGGGGGGGATGTGGGAACAATGTAAAATAGATATTATAGAACACTAGAACAAAGAGATGTCATTAAACCTACTGCATCCAAATTCCTATCTCTTTTAAGTTACTTAGAAACCACATTCATCGTCATCATCCTCTTCGAGCCTTGCTCTTTTCATCTGAGGAGAAGCAGCTTTAACCTTACCCCCACCATCATTGTCATCATCTCTATCGCCACCTCCTCCGCCACCGTAATACTTGGCCCGCAGTTCCTCAATTGACAATCCTGCATCCTCACACAACTCATTAACTTCACCATAATCAGCCTTCTCGTCAAAATCATCATCAAAACTATCATCATCGTTATGTCTTCGACTACGCTTTACTGCACCACTTCGTGTAGTTTCCTTGGTACCACTAGTATTTCCACTACCATATGTTTTCATAAACTTAATCTTGGCTCTTGTTCCACTCATGGCATCTGCTGATGGTGGAGTATATGTACCATTTGATAGAACAAACTGTCCATACTCGTTGTAACCCCTACCCACCACATTATAAGATGAGGTATCATTTCCGGTGGTAAAACAGATTTCAACATCTCGTTCCTTAATCTTCTTGTCCTGTTGTTTCTCGGCGCTTTCACCTGTCGATGCATCAGCCTCTGAAGGTGATGGTGGTTGTAAGAAGAACCCGTCAAAGCACATTGTACGACGAGTTGGTATACTATCATCATTATTCTCGGTAGATGAAAGTTTGGATAATGTAGGACGATGAATATCAAACAATACACTCCTTCGTGACTTTTTCTCTTCAGTAGAAGATTGTGATAATGATGAAGGTCCTGACGTTCCATAAACTCTGTCCTGGCTCTTAAGTTTGAATTTCGGATGTTTGATAACTGGTTTCGTGCACATCAAGTCTTGAGACTCTGTGACAAGTTGAGATTGTAAACACCATGTACCACTAATGATAATACGTCCTTCATCATTGATGTATAGAGTACCGTTAAGTACCACTGGATCGACGACAACATCTTCTTCATCGGATGATTCTTCATCACCTGTAAATTCATCATCATTCGCGGAATCATAGTTGGCAGGGTTAAAGTCTACCTCGTTATCATCATAATCTGCAGCAGCGGCAGCTTTGTACTCTGCTAGAATCTTTGCACGTTCTTCTTCTGATGCCATTGTTGGTTATAGTGTATTCAATTTCTGCAGACACACGAGAATTTGAGGAGAACATAAATAAATGTTAGTATACATGAATAAGTAACATCAGTTGAGAGATGGAAGTAATACCACCGCGGTAAACATGACATATGTAGTAAACAAAATAAATCACTAAAGATCTAGCACAGCCGTAGTACACCAACAACACATTCAGGTGCATATCATATTATCGAAAATGGCATTGTTGCAATGCATTTTTGAAAAGTATCTTCTCGGCCTTACTTCTGCTAACCCTAGCCAACAACCAAACTACCTCACAACAACAAACATAAGTCTAATAACCACTCACTCACTGTTTGTAAGCTTAGACAAATAAATGTAGATCAATACGCCGCCACTAAAACATAGGTAGGGGAAGCCGAGAAAATTAGTTGTAGTAGGAATGGTATCCTTTTTATTCACAATTTTATTTTGTATAAAACAGTACCCTACGATATAAAAATTATATAAATGAATGTTGATTGTTGATGTAGTTAAAGGTAATCATAATACATTGATACCATGACAAACTACCTATTAGGAAGCCGTATAATCCAATCAATACTACCAACAATAATAAAAGAAAACCTCGATGTGGCTATATTCTTTGGAATACTTTCGTATGTTTTGTTTTTAATAAATTGGTTGGTAACAACTGATTGGATTGAAAAGTTACATTTATTTTCGGGTGCTACCTGTGCTATTGGTGGTAAGTAGATACTATATATCGTGCTGTGTGAAATACTGCTATTGTTTAGTATATACTAAGATTCTCCCCTCTTGTATCTTCTTCCAATATATTATAATAATAGTCTTCTATTTGCATTACTCGGAGGTAGCCTTCTTGGCAAAATATGAAGGGCCATTCATTGCATTATGGTGTATGTTACTTTATTATCATTACTCAACATGGAAGAATAATTATCTACGTGTTAAGAACGAACTTAACGGTAGTACCATATCAGCATCAATGAGACCATATCAAGGATCATTATTTAGATTCTTCATTATACATCCAACTACGAAGAATGCATCAAATCAATGGAATCCACCACCATTTAAGAATACGATACATGTACTATTAATTGCTGGATATGTCTTTATACTTGGATTGCATTGTGCAGCCTTCTTTACACCACTGCATTGTCTCGATCCTGTGGGTAGTGAGGGATTATCAATACTTCAAAAGATATCGTTACACTTTACATCAACAAGACATCATAGTTCAACATTATTATGTTGTAGATATAATTATGCCATGAGAGGGTTTGAGACACATCAAATGAATCGTAATTATTGCTCTGGACGTGTTCGTATTGCATTCGCTGGATCATGGAGTACAGGCAAGACGTATCTACTGGGTGGTCTTCTTGGGAAGAATTATAGTACGGCCCAGTCGGCACCGGCACCTACTACTGATAAGTTTGTTTGTATAGCCGCTGGAGCGCCATATTCGAATCCAATACATAGTGATGATTATGAACAGAGGAAGAATTGTGAGATTATGGAACATGTGAATGATGTCGTTCGGTCTAAATGTGGTGGACAGGCCATGTCAAATGTATTAGATGTTGCCGATACTAATACAGAGTTTGGAGACTTTGTCTTCTTCGATATGCCGGGATGGCAGACTGAGTATGGGAATGATTGTGTATACAACACATACTTCCATCAGTTGATAGACAAGGTAGACTTTACATATGTCGTATGGGACGTCCATCATGGAAAGATAGAGGATGATTTTGCCGAGTTCTTCCGAAACAAGGCTCGTGGTACCAATTACGAATTGATATACAATCGGTACAATCGTGATAATGTCGATATGTCATTCCTCAATCAACAGTATGCAAAGATGAGTACTGGTCAAGAAATCTTATCAGAAATGTACACAACCAAAGTTCATGAGAATAGTACCCACTCTGCATCTCAGTTTGAGGAGGATATATTACACCTCCGGTCGAAGATAAAGAGTGTTAATCAGACAGTTCATGATAACCGAAAGAAAATGATGAAGGAAAATCTACTTCTTTATCGTAATAAAATGAGTGGAATCAACTCTCTTCGACGATTGAAGATATGTGATAGGTTGATTAATGAAGATTTGAACTTGCATGTTGAGCCACGAACATATCACTGGCAATGGATGGGGCTTGAACTTTAAATGATTCGATATCGAGTTAATGATATGAATCTATATAACATGACTCTTCGAACTCTTTGGTTGACAATCATCTTCTAGTTTTGTCATCTCTACCAATCAAATAAATATATGAATCATATAATCACACCCAAGTTAAGATCTTCTTCTATCGTTCCCCAAAATTTCTACTGTTTGCTCACAACCTTCTTATCCCTCTGTTCTCGAGTCCTCCTTCATTCACTTTATAGCATACCCCTACCAAGGTAAGCCTTGACAACATTCCTAGCCACTGCCACAGCTCCCGCCGCTACAATCAATGTAACACCCTTGACAATTCTCCTCTTTCCACCAGGTTTCTTCGTCTCTGCCAATTCTGTAGATGCCACTACTGCTGCAACTTCCTTCGTCTCTTCTTCTACAGCTGCCGGTGGTGCAGGAGGAGAAGCCTTTGAACTCATTTTATCCTTAGTTTCTTGTACACCCTTCTTTTGTACCTCAGCCTTTGCCTTTTCTGTACTGGCTAATAATTCTTTACTGGGAATACTTGCCTTACCTGGCTTTGCTGTTACTACTGGTACTGTTGGTTCTGGCTCTTTCTTCTTCTCCACTACTACTGCTTCTGCTTTTGTTTCTTTCTTTCCGAAAAACCCTTTTTGTGCAGGTGTTACTTCTGGTTCTGGGGTTTCTTCTACAGTCTCTTCTTCCTCAACCTTTCAAAAGATCATTTTGTAACCAAAAATATCATCTAGATTAGTCATGTGCACAACAAAACAACATATATTCTCATCAAAACTCTTACCTTATCCAAAACAGCCACGGCACTACCACCTAAAACAGCTAAATCAACATTCTCGTCGGTATTATCAGACTTATATTGTCCTTTACTATTCGAGTTACCCATTGCAATACCCAAGCCGACAGGTAAGATTAATGCTAATTGTCCTATAATATCTGCATCGACTGCTGATGATATTAAGTATGGATCTGATACTATGTTATGAGATGTTGTTGTTGTTGTTGATGTATGTGTACGTTGTTGTGTGTAGGATGGGGTGGGGGTGAATGCACTAATAGACAGAGCATTGGATAGTAGGATGACAGCTGCTGATGTTGTTTTTGAAAACTTCATTTTTGTGTAGTATGTATCTTTATATTATTTTGGTATGTAATATGGTGGGCAGCTATATGATCGTATCTTCCTTCTCCCAACAAATGATAGTATTGTCCAGTATCTGCGATTGATATTAGCGCCGCTACTACCCTCCAATAGTTGTCAATGATCAATGGTCAATGGAGAGGAGAAATTAGATTTACTTGAAGTTGAGATCCTTCAACTCAAGAGTGAAATAGCGATAGATATGGCGAGTGACCGGTGGAGCCTGTTATGCACATGTAGCAAGATAGAGCAAAGTTGTGGCACGGATAGAGTTGCAGGCTAATGCTGATGATGTTGAGAGATGATGGCCAAGATAGTTCTTGCCGACTCTAATTGATTTATCTCCTGTCAAAAACATATATTGATTTAAGATTGTTGCAAATAATAGAAACATATATAGAACGGACAATTCACTAATCATCTCTCTTCATATTTAACAGACAATTAACTACTCATCATATAAACAAGTTTAAGTAACTTTTTTTGTATTTATGTCGGATCCAACTAATCTTGAAGAAAATAATATGCAAAGCAACAACACGAAATCCAAACAACAATATTACTTTAGTATAACATTCATTATTATATCTTTAATATTTTGGATATGGGCAATCATTAATACAATACAAAATAGTTTTGATGCGGGTGTTATATCCTTCCTTACAGTACCAATTACACATTCTCTTATACTAGTATCTAGATGGCAACAAAGAGGTACTCGACGAACAGCGATCTCGTCAAAGTGTGCATCGTGGTTTATTGTTGGTTCGCATTTGCTGGTTACGTTGAATTATCTAGGTGGTATATACGCCGCTGTTGCAACAGATCTAATTGAACCACCGAGTAAACGGACGGGCTTTGCAATATACTGTGGTGTGGCAGCAGTTATATGGTTCATTTCAGCGATTGTTGGTTGCAGATTGTTTGGTGCATAGTTAGTCTAATACACAAGAAATACAGCAAGAAGAATTAATGTTTACATCACTGTCAAAACTGTTTTATATTCAATTACTCAGTCGGTGTATAAGTATATCTGGCACACGTTTCTAGAATCGACTGCCCTTGAATAAACTTGTATGCAGACTCCAATTCGTCAAACAAACAACATTAAACAACATAACACATATTGAATCTCCCTCTTTCTTTTCTTCTTCTTCTTCTTAGGATGAATTCATATTCCAAAACTTCTTCTGTCTAGGTCTACTGCCCTGTCTGTAGAATAATCCACTACCCTCATCTTTATAGAATATTTCGCCATTCTCATATCGTCTATCACCATAACTTTTATCTTCTTTATACTTCCCTGCTGGTAATTCTGTGGGGAATTAGAAGTAAGGTTCAGATGATATTTAAGAAGAGAAATTGGGGTATAGGAGAGGGGTTAGTATATGATTCAAGTATATTATTCATGACATATCATAGCCAAAACAACTCATTCCAAACTATGATGGTCTCGCCCAAAATCTCAAAGAATGGGTTCAAAACTTCACTTATACATACCTGATTCTTCATACGGTTCATCATAATATGGATCATATTCAACACCATACGTACTTTCAAATGTATTGATTTCCTCATCAGTCATTTGTGAATTAAACTCATCTTCGTCTAATAATTCATCTTCTTCTCGATCCAACACTGCAACACCACGTCTTTGCCTTCTACTACCATCTTTAGAATTACGTTCATTTGCATAAGTCTCACCCTCACCACGAAATTTACGTGCATATACACTTGGCCAATTCATACTTTCCTCTCTTCTAACATCTAATTCACTTAATGTTGGATCTTCTTGTAATTTACGTTCACGTGCTTCAAACTTACGTTGTTCGAATGCAACTTCTTCTAATAGGTATCGATTGTAGGCTTTACCTAGTGAGTAGAATAGACCGATTGAGAAGAATGTGGCAGTGAAGAAATCATCTGGTACGTCTATTAT
>Ga0214477_100967_pt1 | contig 16908 bp, 9 predicted proteins | sample M1_20Mar14CPVII9_FD_165058 | JGI IMG/M metagenome (GOLD analysis project Ga0214477, IMG submission 165058) | Marine eukaryotic communities from Monterey Bay, California, United States - M1_20Mar14CPVII9sort6BwellC16 | ecosystem: Environmental > Aquatic > Marine > Unclassified | place: USA...
ACTCTAACTCGGTTTCAAAGGTGTAATATTCGGTAACATGTGATGGGACTTTACCATCCTCGAGGGCATTGGTGCAAGTTTGATCTTCCCACTTAGCAGACCAATCGGGGAAAAAGAAGGGTGCAATACCGCCATCAACACCCGTTGGGCTACTTGTTGGCCGCTCATTATCTGGTAATGCATTTAAACATGCACCAGAAGCTTGATCCTTATACCTCTCTTGACAACATTCAAGTTGTGTATCAAACAACTCTGCTTCGGTACGATGAGGGTTTGGTACATCTACATTACTAAGACATGTACCGTCGACATACCCTACATCATAATCGGGATACCAACGTTCATCTTCAGTACCAGCGGCGGGCGCGACGTATTCTGGAGTGTCTTTTAAACATTTAAGACTTGATTGATCGGCATAACTCTCCTCACAACATTCAAGTTGGGTAGAGTACTTTTCAGTGGTTACATCATTTGGTGTATCGAATGTACTGTTTTAAAAATGGGGAGGGGGAATGAAGAGTTATGGGTGGGGGGCGGAGGGGTGTAGTGTTTAGTAAAAAGTGGCAACAACTAAAAATGAAAATACCCCGAAACCCGATGGGAGTTTAGTATAAGGGTGCAAGACATCCACGCCGCCTAATCCCCAACAAAAAACCTTAACCATCTAATCTTAACCCCCTAAAAGACAAACCCCCCAAATAAATCTAAAAACAGCACACAACCAAAACAATAATTAAACTTACCTAATACAAAGTGCAACCTCATAATTCGTATCTCTATCAGGATACCACAACTCACCCAATGGCTCTTCCGTCTCCCTAACCAACCCGGCAACATCATAACAATTATCACCAGGCTGTCCAGGATAACTCTTATCACAACATGATTCAGCATCATCATGTCCTTCACCACTTGTACATGATTTACGTAAGGAACAATACCCGCCACTCCACCCGGCGGAATAGACTGGATAATGTCTTTCTGATTCATTGGTATAATCTTCTTGTGTGGGGTACCAACATCCGTTTGGCGCGACGTATCCTGCTCCGTCGTTGTCAAATCCTGAGGAGTCCAGGTTACGGTGTTGTTGTTGTTTAGATTGTTGTTGAGATTGTGTGGCTACGTAATATTGGATAGTCGATTCTTTAAATTTGTTGGGTGCTCCTTCGTTGTTTAGTGATTGTAACATTTCCACCATACTCCTCTTATCATCGGTATTTGATTTGTTATTGTTTGTTATTCTGCTTCCGCCTCGAATGAATGAGGAGGAGCCCTCTACTATTGTAGTAGAGGTGGCTAGTAGGATGGTTAATGTTGTTATCTTCATTATTGTATTTGTGATGTGTGGTTTATGCACGTCTTTTTTTGCAATTGCAATTGCAATATGCTAAGATTTAGAGCCGAGCTTCTAATTAGTAATAATAACAATCCTGACGCTACTACGATAGTTCAGAGTATAATAGACAACAAAGGGCAATGGAAATGGCTAGTAATTACAATTGCAATGATATATAGTCTGTTTGCCGATGCTGAGCCCTTCAGAAAATATTTGGGCTTGTATTTGTAGGATACCGCTAAATAGGCTTGGCATTATGCAGACATTGAGTGATAGTAAGATAGTAAGACCGAGAAGGTTTATTTATTTGCCAAGCCCAATTTTGTCTCAGAAAAAAGGATGGGCCCCACTGGTACTCACATGAAAGGTTGATTCGTAGACCTCTAAATCTAAAGAAACCACCTACCTTGATCTCGTTTTATCGCCAGTCTGATTCGCCAGCAAAGAGCAAAAAAATTAAGGACATCACACTAAGGTTGATGGAGTTAGTATCGCCTCAATCCCTCATCAATTTGGATCTCTTGATACTATCAACGTACCATCTTACTCAGTTTTTAACGCTCTATTCAATAGTAGTACATAGACCGTGAGCGATTGTGTTGATAGGGAGATATTAGAGGATACTGTCTGTCGGGACTTTTTGAGATTGTATTACAACTCTCTCTTAGCCCCAAGTTATTGAGATATATCTACAATATGAGTAGCAGCAAGCGTAAAATTGAAAAAATATCAAGCAGTACTCTACAGATTGGGTGTACTCTACAGATTGGGTATGTGTAATGTACATTATGTACCCTTCGTATCCAACAATACATGGCTATAACAACCGCGGGTGGGAAGATAAAGTAGAGGAATACTTGGGTCAATCCGACTAATAGGACATACATTCCAATATCATCTCCTCTTTCACATGGTATGCTTGGATCTGATTCACATCCTCGTGGCGCCTTATAATATGGACGAGGACATGTGGTTTAGTTTTTATATGACAATTATGAAGTGTACAATAAAGAACACATATCATATACACAAAATGTACAAACTAACACAACAAACTCACCTTTCCATACCAACAACCAAATCCTCCAGGGTTAATATTGTCAGTTAGTGCCGGAACCAAAGTAACTAAGCAAGGATAAACCCATGCCACTAAATGTATATACTTTTCAATCCATTTATACTTCATTTCATTATAATTATTCTTCATACCCATAAAAGCCTGTAATACCAAACTACCATAATATGTCGGTACGACCATTGCAAACATTATACTAATAAATCCTTGTGCTGTACAAGTTGCAATATTACCACTGGCACTTATATAATTTGGTGTGCCTTCGGGTATAGCCCAGCTACCTAATATGTATGATGTTGATAATGGTAATAATGCAATATTCATTGATAAGACGAGACGTTGGTATATTCGACTTAATCGTTTACGTTCTTTATGGAGTAGGTAATAGATTATGTAGGAGGATGATAGGAAGGATATTATTGCAAATGGTTTACAGGCGTAGGCTAGACCTTTTTGTTGTGCTAGAGATGGGGTTGTTGTTGACATTGCTGCTGAATTGTTTTGGTAGTGAGTAATACTATATCAGCATGAGATCTATCGACCTCGATAATCTAGATATACTCTCTATCGATCTCGATGTTTATCTATTTAGGTGAGATGTGCACGGTACTCCTATGTGTTTAGTTTTGTAGGTTTGTGCTGTCGTGCTCCGTCCCTACTATGAGCACACTCCTGTGCCTCCGCTCCTCTCAGCTATCAGTTTTGCTATTTGCCACCTCAACACTTCCGTGAGGGAGGCAGTAGATAAAAATATCTTTTGAGATAGAATTCAGAATCTCTTGAGAAGATAACCAGGCAAGAGGGTAGGTAATATGTTTCATGTACGTATGTATCACCACATCACAATCACAAGCTCTCTCGTATTCAAACAACCACCATGCATAGTTCAAAAACCACTCCACAAACTCAAAGGATACACCAAAAACATAGAGATATTGGCTTCATTTGGTCATCCTCTTTGCAACTCTCGGAAAGATATGTTATATGCACGTCATCTGCCTTAGATTTGGGTAAATCATCATTGTGGGGATGAAATATACGTCTACTATTGATCAATAGATAGTGGAGGAGGAGAGAGTGGCTGTAGTGAGGAGAGCGAGGATACCGGTTATGGTATCCTCTCGAGGAAATATGACATATCATGTGCACACATGATTTTCTCTACCGATGGCATTGTATTAAGTGACAATTATGAATTATATTATCATCTAGTTCTACTGCTACTACTACATCAAGCTACTCTATCTATACACACGAATCATCCACAGTTGTCGGCGTTGATTCGTCATTCTCAATTGAACACTTTGATTGAACTGGTTGAGTCGATATGCCATCTGACACTTCTCTCTCGTTGCAACCACTGCCACTCTCTAATTCTAATCTATCCGATCTATTATTCCCCAACACAAGTCCTGAAAAGGTTACTCGCTGAGTATCCATATTCTTAACTGACGAAGAGCTTGGTTGCGAGACAAAGCTGTTATCTCCGATTTGATTCCGAAATGACGACTTATTGGACTGTGAACGGAAGCTACTGTCCAACATCTGAACCTTCTGCTTGAGCCGTGCCCTTCTTATCTGTATGAACAACGGAAGGAATATGATCAATAACATTGACATACAAACAATGAAGATGAGCGTGACAATGAGTACATATCTCGGCTCGGTGTTGTGCTTGTCAATCAAGAAGAGGCATGGTACTGCAATTACTAAGATCTGCAGCCAAGTGTACAGCGCCAGTCCTACCGCCTTGGTCTCTGAGAATTCACTACCGATATTTCGTGCTCGCCATGCTTGAAATAGAGCTAGACATAGAGCTCCGACGTTCAGTAGGCATAAAACGACAACGTATGGGGTAGAATTTGAGCCCGTGCAGATTCCGTACGTCTTGTAAGGATATCCGTCAACAGCAAACCGCTGCCATTTCAATGGATCCACAATCGACCATGTGAGCAAGACTGTCGCATTCGAGAGAAGAAGTACCATCATAGGAAGTGCTACATCTTGTGGTCTAACCACCACTCTGCGATAACTAGCCGCGGCACCAAAGACTCGATTCACCCTCCAAAGCTTAGCAATTAGAGCACTCATGCTAATGCTGAACCCCATACACAGCAACCATGGCAAGCTCATACATCGTATATCACATCTCTTCAATGGAACATTTCCGTCGTCTAAGCTCAGAGGTACAATAACGGATCCCATCACCAAAGTTCCGAAGCAAATAGTACAAAGGAAGATTGGTTGCAACTTTTGAACAATCTGCTGGTGCCTATTGCAGAAGACGAAGGTAGCAAAGAGGATTGAAGTGCATGATATGACTCCAAACAATGTGAACCCTACAGCAGAGATTGACCCGAGCTGATTCTTTTGCTCCTTGGGGTATACTTTCATTGTCAAGTCGAAAGTTATATCGTCTTGAGCCCTACATTGATGAAGAAATGTCCCTCCGTCTTGTACACCGAAATCAACAGGGTAGTGGAATGTTCCTTGATGATCAAGCAAAGGCGGATCAACTTCAAGTGATAGTTCTAGGCTCTCGTGAGGTCCAAGAGTTGTTGATGAGTCACTGTCTACTCCAATGAGCTTTAGCCAAGCTGGGACTCTCTTGGGGACGACGGCAACATCAAACTCTTGATGGTTCTTTAGAGTGATAGTATCCATATGAGTCTCTGTTTGACTGATCACTTCAAACTCGATAGCTTGGGAATCAAAGTCTACATCGAATGAGACTGGACAAGACAGGCACGTTTGGATACTGCTATCAAAGTAGGTTCCAACCAAACAAGTTTCCTCCGTGTGTATCAGATTGATTGCCTCGGCTACTGATGTATCATTTACAAGACGGCCTTGGATAGTTGTTTCATATGGAGCTTGGTCACTTGTGGTTGTATTCAAAAAGTTAGCTAGCATCTCTTGAAACAAAACGCCTTCGATCTTGCCGGGCTGTTCGCCTTCTACGACAAGCGTATCAGATCCGAGTAGACTAGGGTATGGATCATAAGCCGAGCACAAATATGAATCTGTGGCGAACTTGTAAAGCTTGAGACGGTCGAGTGGTTCAAAAGTGTTGGTCTTTTTGTCAATGATATCGATGGAGATGATGCGTGATGTGTCTAGATCGGTATTATACACGATCTTCATCCCTGATACCTGTAAGAGACGACCACCTGCCGAATAGTGATGAGGAGTTGAAAGAAGAAAGATTAGATCTATGTAACAGTGACTAGTCGTACCAAGAGAAGAGGCCGACACTACTTACCATCATCTGTATCAACTCCTTCAAATGTGGATACTGCCATTGAGTAGTTGAGTAACTGAAATAGATGAACACCATTCATGTAACCAGTACATAACGAGTTTGGAAAAGGAAGCCCTGCCCAAATATCCGAAACCGAAACCTCTCCAGCCGGCCATCCAGGGCCACGAACTCCACCAGAAGTGATAAAAGCAACATCCGCGTCGTTGTACCATCTTGCCGCATCTGTGAAGAGGGATCCGATGGGACACTCTCCAGCTTTACACGGATAGTAAGACTTGTCTGAGGGACGAGTCACTGGCATCAGCTCACTGTATCCTACTACTGGATTGTTCTTCAATGCAATATCAGCTTCCTCTCGTAAAGCCAATATCTCATTTTGATATGTTTCATCTTTCAACTCGTCAGGAAGAGGAGATAAAGGTATCGATATAAACTCAACATTCTCAAGCTTTGGTGAACCATTTTGATCATATAATATGTTCATCTTATGATGGAAGTATGTTCTGCTATCCATATCAATACTAGAGATCCACATGTCATCCACAAGCTTGGGTATTTCATATTCCTCAAAGTTGCCCCCGGTGTCGATTACCATAGCAGGTCTATGCTCTTTGGGTAGATCAGCCATACCGAGTAGGAAGCTTACGAATTGGTTACTATCATCTGAATGATATACTACCGGTAACCAACACTGTTTACTCTCCTCTTCGGGACTTATATCTGATGATAGACATCCATTCTCCTCATTAATCTTTCGTATGTATCGAAGAGAACCAACTGCAGATTCTATTTGTAGAGTATTTAATTGTTCATCAGATTTTGCAACAGATAATACCGCCAAGCCAGTATCTGTATCAAAATGCACTGCCCTGGTATATTGATGCCAACTGTTTTGTGGTGGTACCGCCACATTCGTTAATAACAACGGAAAGTCATCAGATTGCAAATATGATAAATCCATCTGTGACACATCATAATCATATTTGTTTTGCAATAGAAGAGATGGCGATGATGCAAAGACTTCTAATCCCATCAAATCATTTAATATCAACCGATTAACAGATAATCCGAGGGGATGCATATGTACAAAGGCATTATTCTTATCGAGTAGTTGCATATGTAGTGCTGGTATATCGTTATCGTTATTTGTAGAGGTGATGGCCAGCTGCTTTTGTTCATGACGGAGCATAGCACGAAATGAGGCGACGCCGCCGGAGCATGTCGGATCTGTAGCATTATAACATTGATCTAACCGACCAGAAAGAAGAGGTGCCCATGATGTGGCTAAGATTACTGTTTTGATAATAGCTTCCATTATTCAATACATATGGTACAACAGGAGATAATAGAGGCAGGGTGATCGATCAGTGTCAACATCAATATTTGAATTATAGTCATCAATCGTATCGGCATTCTAGATTTGAGGGCCCAACTATATTGCAATTGCAATGCAGTCATTAGCCCTCTATTCTTGCTAACTCACGATGTTGCATGCCGTCTCTACTCGGCGGCACAGAGGCCAAGGCCGAGGCCTCACATCACCCATCAACTTCAATGCTGGGATTTTAAGGTCTAGTATAGAGTTCTGTATTATAATGCTATTAGGTGATACCTATGAATGATAGATCACAGGTCCACCATTTAGTTATTTTTGCACTACAAATAAAAGTAACCTCAACCTGTTTCGGCTATCTACCTAGAGTTTGAGAATTGAGTATTGTAATTACTGAGTCAAAAGATACCGGATACTGATTCTGTGCAGTTTATAAAAAAATGCATGCCGTCTTGGGCAAGAAGGCCTTCACAACTCAAGTCTGACACTCTTTCAATCTCCCCCCAAACAATCTAAGTAGACTAAACACAACAAACCATCAGCTATTAATCACAACATATCAATTTGCAACAACTATCACTCTTATCATCATGCGTCGGTTTTCTTCATTATCTGAACACTTGCAAGAATGTTGCACAAGACGATCATCTTCTACCTCGTCGTCGTCATCTAAATCTGACCACAGTAGTAGCTCGACTTCTTCGTCCCCTCATAATAAAGTCTCTTCTTCCCCGTCAACTGCAATCCGTGAGGTATTGATTAGTATCTTCTACTTCATCGTTTGATCATTTGCATTGGGGAGGAGGATACCATGAAGCCAGGAAGATGTGCCACATAAAATTAAAATAACGTGATGGAAATGGAAGGTCGCCATCTGGAACGTCGTAACAAACAGATGATAGACAAATAGAAGATCCTGGTACAAATGATGGAGGTGCCTCTTTGGTGTAGAGATGTGGCAGTCTAAATCTCTGGTTCTGGTATCCCTAGGCTAGTAGTTGCTTTACTATGGATCTCATGAGGAGAAAGACTGAGAGAGAGAGAGAGAGAGAGAGAGAGAGAGAGGTAGATAGGTTATCATTATACTTCATATACTGCCTTTACTTTAGTGTGGTGTAAGGAAGATAGAAATAGATATATAGAATAGTAACCTTACATAACATTTACATAATTAGGTATTACTGTGCTTAGCTCGGACTTCCTGTTCTCATCCCTCCTTGTTCTTCGTCTGGTGTTTCTTTATCCTCGTCATCGTCCTCATTGTCACTATCTGGATCTATAAACTGTGCCCAAGGAGACGCTTCATCGGGTGTTCCGTCAAAGATATTAAAACAGTAACTTTCTGCCAATAAGTCATCGTCCTCAGCTGCTGCTGCATCTTCAATCTCTGCTTTTCTCTTGGCATTCAATCTTATGTCAGATACTGTAAGTCTTTGTTGAGACCGACAGCCACTAGTAGAGGACATGGTTGTGATATTAGTCGTCCGAACTTGAGATTCTATTGGCTGAATGTCTGTCTTCGGTCTACCAATCGTTTGTAGAACAAAGTAGACCATTGTGAACACAAACCCTTGAAAGGCAAAGATGCAGTTACAGAATATCTGTAGATTGTATAGCATATCAGCGGTCAATATAGTGTAGACATTTGATATTAGTCCGGGCACCCAAATTGCCCAGAATGATCCAAGGTAAATAGATATCTGACGGTAGATGCTTTGCATCATTTCTCTTCTGGCAGTCTCTCGTACTGCCAACATACCCCCATTGCAGCTTTTGGTTGCCGCTTCCTTTCGTATCCTCCTTATCCAACAGTACATTGATGAAATGACAACTGGTGGAAAGATAAAGTAGAGGAAGATTTGGGTGAATCCGATAATGTACATGATTAAATCTATATCATCGCCTCTGCATTGTGGTGCATCTGGATTAGAGTTGTCACAACCTTTTGGCCATTTTGCATACCAACATCCCGAGCCATTTGGATTGAAATTGTTTGTTGCGGCTATTATTATTGCATATGCCGATGGTATTAGATATGCTGCCATGTGTATCCACTTTTCTATCCAGACATACTTTTGTTCATTGAAATTGTTTTTAATACCCATGAAGGCTTGTAATACAAATGCTCCGTAATATGTCGGAACTGCTAATGAGAAGACTAAACTAATGAAACCTTGAGCTGTACAAGTGTTGACGTTACCGCTAGCGCCAACATATCCAATCGTACCTTCGGGCACTGCCAATGTACTCCAAGCATACATTAATGATAACGGTACCAATGCAATGTTCATTGAAAGGACAAGTCTATGATACAATCGATGTAATCTCTGATGATGTTTGCACAAGAGAAAGTATATCATGTAGGAGGATGATAGGAAGGATAACCATGCAAATGGCATGGGTGCATAAGCCAACGCATTGAGTTGAGAGGTTGTAGGAGAATTAATGTCTATGTAGGAAGTTGTCATCGTTTATTATATTGAAGGTGTTTCCAATCACAATGCGGGCCAATGTAATACTTGATGTTTTTGTGATGTTTTTTTTGTGTTTCTTCTATAATATTTTTGTGTAATATCCTATATCGTCTGAACCTAAACCCGCCTCGCTACTGCTGTTGGTAGAGACATACTCTTCTTTGTGTATATTCTTCCTTCTTTACCCTTATCAGTTTGGCAGTAGCCATGGCGGCTTAACAACTTAGTAGGAATGATAGCATCTTGCTTCAATGACAAAAAAAAATGCATAAGTATCTACGTGAAATTTCGACTCGGTATCCTTGGAATGTGCGCTTGTGAGCACGCGGACCAGTTGCAAATGAATCCACAACAAAAGTACAATGGCACACATCTAAAGAACTCAAAGGTAGTCATATATTGAGCTGATTGGTAATAGAGGCAGTGTCGCTGCTTCCTAGATTGGTATCCTCTATGATATCATATCAATGAATCAAGTTTTTAGAGTATCAAAATCAAAGTATCGTTCTAATATATATAATTTATGAGTTATCAAACAAGTCAAACAGGTTACAGTTGTATCTCTCTTCTTCAGTAGCTTTTAGTCTAGTATCTTCAATATGTTGCAATATCCATCTCTCCTTCATCTTCCTCTCCTTCTTCTTCTTCTTCTTCTTCTTCCAATAACGACGAGACATTATCCCTTCCAATAACACTAGAGCCTTCCCTAACATACAATACAATCCCATCAGCAGTAGCAATACTAGTAATACGTCCACTGCCTCGTCCCCCGCTTGAGTTGTTATTCCTACCAATATCATTCAAGGCAACAAATCGTGGATTCTGCGGACGACTTACATCCAATACAACATATGCACTAGATGAACCGCCATTAATCAAACCACCAACTACCGCAATCGATCTTGATGAATCAATACATATTGTAACTGCCTCAAAGTCAAATCGGTTTGGAACTACATTACTAACATCTCGTGAGGAGCGGACATTGCCATTTGGATTTTGTACAGTAACGGCTCCATTGGCGGCATATAACCAACGATTGTTATTATTCCGACCCTGTGGAATATAAACTGCACTATCAAAAGGAAAGTTGGCAGGTTGTAATACATAATCGAATCCAATAGTATCACGGACACGAAACTGAGCATCTCTGCTAAGGGTACGACGACGTCGACTACCCCCAATTGTTGCAATAGTAACTGCAAAGCCACGATTGGCATCAGTACCAAATGCAACTTCATCTGAATTGACAAATGTAACTGATGGATATCCTATATCATCACCTAACTCCCTATTCCGGATAGATGGCGTATTATCTAACACGCCAGTGTTGGTATTGTAACTAAAGACTGATGCACCACCTGTTCCACCACTAACTACCAATGTCCCCTTATTGTTGGTATCAATACCAACAAATGGTTGTGAGGCTACAGATCGTGTAGTACACCCAATGAATGATAGACTGTTTACATTACGTAAATTGAAGGAACATAATAATCCTGAATTGGCATCAATTGCAAAGACTTTAATTGAACTTTTGGTACCTCGTCTTCCATTTCTGCCAGTACTACTCGTAGCAGAACTTTCGGATATAGCAACATCATCAAAACCTTGTATACCACGAGGTAAAACATTATCAAATGAATGTGATCGTTCTATTCCAGTACGAACATCAAATGTTACTAATGATGTACCACCTACGATTGAGGATCGAGTGACTCTTCTTAATGTTGTTGCTACTGCTAGTCCGTTGGATGATATTACTATGTTACGACCGCCCTGTTGTTGTCTACGTCGTTGGGATTGTACGAGAGTGATGTTGAGTAGTAATAATAGGGGGAGGAGAATGTTGTATCTTTGCAATGAAAACTTTGTCATGATGTGTGTTTGTTTTATTGTGTTGGTGAGTGTGTTATATATATGCTTATTATTTATATCAGAAAACAGGAGTTTGATGATTGTTATATCTATTGGTCAATGTGTTGTTCTATCAGCTCAAGCAGTTCACGCACAATAGGCCTATCATCTATCTTCTCAAGCAATGCTTTGTGTCAAAAAGATCTCACGCAAATTACAAGATACCACCCATCACTGTCTCTCTCTTTATACTATCTAATTGATCGGCATAGCATATCCTACACTAATATCAATGAACAGAACATTTGTAAAGTAATTGTTGTGTAGTGTATGAAGTCAGAGAACTTCTTTCAATTGGTGGTGGATGACGGTATCCTAGTGAAAGTTTTTTTACATATTTAGGACTCCCTGGGCGCAGGGTACAGTTTTAATGGGTCCAAGTCAATGGTAGCCCTAGTTCTTTGTACGTATCAATGTTTTAGTTTCCTCTTTTCAGTATTCAGGTGGTTATGGCCCTGTGTCTTTATTTCTTGAGGTATCTTGCTAGCAAGTAAGGATACGCGCTCTCTCGGATCCACATCTCACTTGCACTTTGTGCAAGTAATGTGAATCTGGGAGCACGATGGCCGGTACGATAGTAGAGGATAGAGCCTCGCCTGTGGAGATAGAGGAGTCGAGAGAAGGAGCAGGGGAGTAGAAGTTATCAGAAGTTAGGTTTGACCTATAAAAGTTTAGGTAAGACCCTGTGCAAATTTTTGTGAAAAGCTAAAGAATGAAAAGTGAAAAGGGGTGTCATTCTTTTGGTTAAAACTGATTTGTGTTTTGTGGTTGTATGTATAGGGCTGTGTTGATCCCTCTCTTTAACACTGATCTCTCTATTCCTTTGCAATTCAACACGCCAAGGTGTAAAGGAAGAGGTCACTGAAGAGTACTAGTGCCAATTTGGGGATCATATTTATCAGCAGAGACAACACGTATGTATTGCAAAAAAGTACACATCTTGTGTCACTTAATTTAAGTAGTAAAATTAAAATTATTATACTCAGCTCGCTCGAGGAAGTAGGTATATCATCGATATTTACTCCAGTAAAGATACAGTGGAGAGTTCTTATTAATAATAACAGAGCTGCAGCTCGGCGGTATCAATAGTATAGTATGAGTAGTACAGATCATATGACATCAAAAAAGACAAAATTGACTGATAATTTAGCATCACCACAAGTTATGCTTGAGGAGTATAAAGGACACGGACCAGTTCCCAATAATGTGACACATGTACGGATTCATCCGAGTGTTGTTGAGATTGAAGAAGATGCATTTTATTGTCTTAAAAGTTTGAGAGAAGTTACACTAAACGACGGACTGAAAGAGATTGGAGATACTGCCTTTTGTGGCTGCACAGCATTACAAAGTATCAACATACCCTCAACTCTAATTAAGATTGGCTACAATGCATTTTATGGTTCGAAATTGACTGAGGTAGTATTAAATAATAGCCTAAGAGAGATCGGAGGATTCGCTTTTTCTAGTTGCCATGTATTGCAGAGCATCAACATACCATCTACTGTTACCGAGATTGGTGATAGTGCATTTGTTTGTTGTAACAGTTTAAGTGAGGTAGTACTAAATGACGGATTGAGGAAGATAGGCACATGTGCGTTTCAAGACTGCAAAGCATTGCAAAGAATTACAATTCCATCTACTGTTAAGGAGATTAGTATGGCTGCATTCGAGGATTGCACAAGTTTACGAGAGGTAGTGCTAAAGGACGGGTTAAATGTTATTGAGAGCTGTGCATTTATACGTTGCAATTCATTAGAATCCATAACACTTCCATCTACTGTTACGGAGATTGGCGAGACTGCGTTTAGTGGTTGTACAAATTTACGAGAGGTAGTGTTAGATGAGGGTCTGACGAAGATCGGAGAGGCGGCATTTGGAGAATGTACTTTATTAGAACGTATCAACATCCCTTCAACTGTCACCGAGTTTAGCAATGGAGTATTTTGGGGTTGCTCTAGCTTGAGGGATGTTGAGTGTAATGGGGAAATGAAGATTGGAGATAAGACAGTGTTCAGCGAAAGCTGCACATCGTTGCAGAGGTTCAAGTTCCCTATACTTTCAGCCCGTTTAGATGATATCATTCAGGCTGGACAGAGAGGAATAGAGGCCAAGATGGATAATATCCCTGCCGTTGAATGGAGAGGCGGAGAGCTTTCCGTTCCTTCTATTCGTCGACGAATAAGACTGTCTTTTGGAATGGGAACGGAGATTGCTTTAGACTTTGATAGAGAAAAGCTGGACAAGATTATTAGATTGATAAGGTACTACGAAATGAAAGAGGCAACAACCTTGTTTGAATTGGCTTTGTGGAAATCAACTATTGATCAAGCAGGCATCTCAAGCCCTGCTAATCGAGGAGCGTGTCGAATAGAGGTGCCTGGACCAGTCAAGGATACAATTCTACAATACCTACGATGAGAGAATGATTATTATAGTATAAAGTAATCATCATACTAAGATTAGGAAGCTTTTGTCTATATCACGATAGTAACTACTCAATCTTTGCTTTCAAGGATACCACATGGTCGTCTATCGATTAAATGTGTACTATCTGATTGATCGGTTGCATAGCATATCCTACACTAATATCAATGAACAGCAGCAAAGTTGTAAAGTAATTGTTTGTGGTGTATGAAGTCAGAGAACCTCTTTCAATTGGTGGTGGATGACGGTATCCTAGTGAAAGTTTTTTTGGCGTTTTTTGTGTTTTGTGGTTTGGTTGTATTGGGGGCTTCGTAGACAGCGTAGTCAAACTACTAATGTCGATGGAATAGCTCACTGCGTAAGCTCCAGTACTATTTGTAAGCTAACGAGTGTACAATTGAGATCTTTTTGGGCTCTTTCGCGGAGCCATTCATTTTCGCAAGAATCAATCGCTTCCATAAACGGTTCGGTATCTTTAGATTTTCTAGCCAGTTATCAGCACAAAATTCTGTCAGTTACCTGCAATAGCATCCTACCGTGAGCGTCTATTCCATCAATAGATCTTTTCTTTATTGAATATACTGGATATAGAACTAAGGTAAATACTATACTTGTACGATTGGAGTCTTTATTCCACTTCAGCGGCGGCCGAAACGTCCTGTTTAATTATTTTGTTGCCGATTATTTCTTTCGGAGTGGACGAGAACCAGACTCTATTGGCTATTGCAATGGTTATATCTTGCAGATGAGGAATACTGCGGACCTTCTTACCCGGTTACGAGGTACTATTTATATCGAGCAGTAAGATTCCCAGAATACCTAAGTCCGTCTCATACGGCACCAACTCAATAAAAGTCTGAGGTTTTCATACCCAATGACAAAGGCAACAACTTCTCATAAGTATATGCCAGGCTGTGGTAACCTATCATGGTATAACCATCTAACCAGCCTTTTCACCTTCTCATAAGGTGCGGTTTAAAATGAATCGTGAGGTCTCATACCCCGTCTTGTCCATGACGATAACTGGATCGGATAAGATCTCATATCTATACCGAGGCCCTCATGCCCAATCATCTCTCATTCTATATGAGTATGAACAATATACCCATCCGGCAGCAGTGTTTACCATTCGGAACACTTCAAAAATCAATCTTATTGATGCTGTCCGGTGAATTATCCACCATTTAGTAAGATATAATATCTGAAAGATTGGAAAATTCATTGCAATAAAAATGAAACAATTTCACGTAAGGACTTAACCCGCACGTGCTTGGATATACACCTGAACGGTGATCCTTATATCCCGTATATCATGAACGTATACGTGTTTCATTTTAACTGCAAATAGGTACGGGTAACCCTCGATCTCAAACCATATTGAGTACAACCTACGTGCCACTCTATCTTCGGATCCTAATCCTTTAAATGATATGAGTCATGCACATATAGGAAGGGATTAAACACTCACAAAAGCCATATTCTACAACCCTATAATCAAACCGGTGGACTTTTGTATTATTCGGTTAATGGTTTCTATACCTAATCTCATAACCTCTACAGGTACTAACAAACTTATATACACCTCTCTTAACTCAACATAAAGATGCCCCTCTATTCAAAGACCGCCTTGGTCAAAGCGGTCAATATGGACGGGAAGGAGATCACCCCAACCATTTTCTCCAATTTAGAACTCCGAACTAATCTCCCAAACACCGTGGCGATGTCATCCATGACAGAAGATGGTAGTCTCTTCCACCTCTTCAAGCCTACTTTCTCCACGATCGGAGAAAGAGTCTGCCTCCTCGGTAACACAAACGACAGGATCGGTCACCCCAACATCATGAGTATTGATGCGAAAGGTATTGGAAAGGTACCTTTCATTGCCGACGCCGATACCCTAACTGGTATTGAATCTCTATTTCCATCAAAGCCAATCCCACGTACCATCCTAAAAGGCTCACCCTGGGAAAAGCACAGCAAAGTAGTCTACCTCATTGCAGTCCCAAACGTAATCCCGTTCTTCAAGGATATGGCCATCCCTTACGGTAGCATCAGCGACGAATTCCCAGTCCTATCAACAAAATACCAACTAGCCATCGCACTCTTGAGCAAAGTCCACAAACAATTCGATCACTGCGAGGACAGTCTACTACAAGTATCTGCCGCCGTCCTCCAACTTGCAAACAAAGAAGAATTCATTGGTAACTTCGCATCCAATGAGACCCTCGAAGAAGGTCTCTACTTCGCACCATCCATGGTCAATATGAGCTCATCTGATCATAAGGAGGCTATCTCAACCATTACGACATCCTTTCCCATCGTGACTACACCCGCGGCCGATGATTCCAGTCGTCAACAGCAGCAACAAGCCGCCCAACAAAAGCAACAACCTGAGCAGCAGCAGCAGCATCAGCATTATCAGGCCCCACAACAGAAGCAGGACGACACTTCAGCCGATGCCCGGTTCATTGTCAAGAACCTTAGCACGGTGCTATCAAATCTCTTGCCTGATTCTTCTGCCACGAACAACCTTGGGAAGAGTATGATGACGTTAGCCAATGTTAGTTACGATTATAACGAGAATACGAGGCAATTTTCAAACATCCAAATCGTACCCTTTAGCGATAGCGTCCAGAGTATCTACGAATCCACGAAGTCGACACGAGCAAAGATGTTATCCAGCCTCTTCACAACCTTCTTCGAGACCGAACCAGAAAGTGCCGTTCACAAATCAAGCATCTTCTATCAGAAGCGTTCAATGAAGGCATTCACTCCACAGTTCTGCTCCCAATGGTTAGAGGGAAACATCTCCCGAGACCCACTAACTAGTATGACTGACAACTCAACTAAGGTCACCATCCACGACTTCTACCCTCAACTCGACCAAGAAGTTATCAAACAAATGATGAAGAATCACGAACGTGTAGAGGCTCAAAACAACCTTGGTGTTCACGAGAGCAAAATCGAAGCCTTGGAAGTCAGCCTCAACACCATCGGAGTGATGTCCTCGAATGAAGACGCCTGGTCGACTGTTGTCAACCTAATCAACATCCTCATCTGTATGTCCAAGCAAGTCGGACCTAA
>Ga0214477_100969_pt1 | contig 16884 bp, 16 predicted proteins | sample M1_20Mar14CPVII9_FD_165058 | JGI IMG/M metagenome (GOLD analysis project Ga0214477, IMG submission 165058) | Marine eukaryotic communities from Monterey Bay, California, United States - M1_20Mar14CPVII9sort6BwellC16 | ecosystem: Environmental > Aquatic > Marine > Unclassified | place: USA...
CTGTATTCGTAAAGGGGGAAGAATTGACAGAAGTTAAGTATCATATACCAGATGAGAATGATACAGGTGAGGATGGTGCTGATTCAGATTCGATGACTATGATTGCTTTCCGTATAAATCCAAGCGAATCAAATGGCTTCAACAAGTATAGCAGCGCATACAGTCAAGAGAGTAACGACGATCCAGAAAAGTTTCACAAACAATTCATCTCTGTTGAGGTTCGAGACACTGATGACTTTAGGGTGAGTATGTTTAGGAATAATGAGTTTACGATGACGTCATTCGAATTGCTGCTCACAGTCTTTTGTATCTGTTTCACTCATAACAGGCAATGTTAGTTAAAATGCAAGACCATCCAGACCTAGGAATGTGGTGCTCTAAAGACTCTGAGATTGAGTTTTACGACCTTGAAAGATATGCAAAAGCCCTGACAGATGACCATCAAAAGGAAAGGAAAGAAAGGATGTCAACAAGGGTCACTCGTTCTGGAGGGAGAAAGAAGAAGAAGGATTCGGAGAATAAGTTGCTAGTAGTCTATCCTTTTGGTGTTGATGAAGCAGTCCTGAGCGAGGCAGCCTCCGGTCTAAAGGAATTAGGGGGCGACACGCTTGGGGTAGAGAATGTTTCTGCTGTTGATAATACCAACCAGCCAGATGATGTGCAAATGCAGAACTCATCTGATATGGAGGATGTAAAGGTCAAGTCGTCCAGAATGCATTACGTCACTATCCGGGATGAGGATATTGAGCGGTTGTGCCCTGGACAGTTTCTCAATGATACGCTTGTGGACTTTTTCATGCGTTGGTAAAGATACCTCTTCTGCTTTTGCACCCATGTCTTTCTTGTGTAATGTTGTATCTCACAACAATCATCCTCTTTTACAGGATCAGCCGAGGGGAATCCAACAACCCAGACTCCAACGTGCACTTCTTCACTTCTCACTTTATGACCACTCTAAAGGATGAAGGCCCAGAGGCTGTTTCATCCTGGACTGCAAAGAAGAATATCAACATCTTCAAGAAGAAGTTCGTCTTCATTCCGGTCAATGCAGATCTTCATTGGTCGCTCTGCGTTGTAGTAAATGCCGGTCTCATTGCTAACTGGTACAATGAAAACCAGAATGTCCTAGACACCGAAGAACATTCCTGGTAAGTGCAATCTTTCTCCTTTTCATATTGAAATATACGTCTCATTAATCGATATGCCACTCTCTCTGTAGTATCTTGTTTTTGGATTCACTGAAGATGCACAGCAAAAACATGTATGCAAAGCACATTAGGAAATGGCTCAACTTTGAATGGAAAAGACTTGGGAAGGGCAAAGTTGGTGGAAATATACAACCCTTTGCGCCAAAGTCGATGCCCTCATTATCTCCGAAGAGTAAGTCTTTAATCTTTTCGCTTCTTTGTTCAGCCTCATTTCGTGTCTCTTGAAGTTAATCTCTTCTTATCCTCTCTCATATCAGTTCCATACCAGGCAAATGGGTGTGATTGTGGTGTGTTTGTTTGCAGATATGCATACAACTTATTCCTAATGAGGCATCTCAAGTTCACCTGGGAGGACATAGCCCAGACGCCTCCATTCAAGACCTTGATTACAAAAGGTTCGGCATTTCGATTTGGCATGTCGGATGTTGCTCGCATGAGAGATGAAATGGAAAGATTGATCAAAAACCTCTCAAAGATCTACCTTGCAATGAAGGAGCAGGAGAAGGCTGATAAGAAGAAGTCCAAGCGTCCAGTCAAAACAGAGGAAGATGAGAAGAAGAGTTCTCTCCCCGAAGAAAGCACTTCTGCTGAGGAGAATAATGCCTCCACAGCCGCTGATTTAGAGAAGAAGAAGGACAGCTCTTCCGACGAATCCATGGCGGAGGGCGGTGGAGATAGTGATGAGCACATGGCTGATGCAAACGAGAAAGATACGTCAAGAGATTCAATGGATACAGATGAGGAAGGTGGTGGAGTTTCTCAGCCGCTGTTATCATCTGAGGACGAATCTCCTGCTGCTGCCAAGGGCGAACATGAAGATTTGCAGGAGTCTACTTCTGAGGAGAAGGAGAATGTTGTGCAGGAGGGCTCTTCTCAAAAGAGTGCGGAAGAAGACGAAACAATGCCGGATGCTCCTAGTACTAGTGATGGTGAGGTGGATGCATCCACCTCGCCCTTACTACTTGCATCAGAGGTGAAATCCCCAACAGTTTAGCCACCTGTGAAAGGTGCTTTGCTAAACTAAGAATCACCGTGGACTAATGCTGCTCTACTTCTTCTAATTTGCTCTATTTTATTGCTGACTAGTTTCTGTAGCAGATAAAACAGAAGAAGAGGAAGACTGAACGGAAGATAAAGGGCTGCAATTCGGTTCCCGAGGAACCCCCTCTATAACAACACTGTCCAGCAACATGAACCCATCTATATCAGAAACAAACAGGATCGAAAGACCATCTTTTGCTTCTTCATTCTGATTGATACATGACCTCTTCTTCTTGTAATCTAATTCACAACCAACCAGTCAACAGCCAATTGTATACTCTTTCTACTCTAGCTTTTGGACCCCACATCTAATATTTTCACATCATTTGTAATGTTTGCCTTTCTATTGACATCGGAAACAACTTTACCAATTATCCACGATGGTTCACCATCTAATTCTTCCAACTCTTTACAATATGCAATAGCATCTTCTTCTGGCATACAAATCATTAATCCACCGGATGTTTCGGCACTATATCCCTTGAGTAAACGAAAGTCCAATATACCACTCTGTTCCACCTTACATGTATTGGCAATGCATGGCAGAGTATGTATCTCCATTCCAACCTCGGCTATTTGATTATCCATTAAATTCTGTGCATGTCCTAAAATACCAAATCCAGTCACATCCGTACCAGCATGTGCATGATGTTTTACCATTATAGACCCTCCATGTCGATTAAGACGTGCCATGGAACATACGGCTGCATGCATCATATCCTCGGCATCATCCTTGGTAAGGATATTACGTTTGGTAAGTTCTTCCCACTTTGGTGTTTGACGTACTCTCCATTCGTGTACATTCACGGCTACTTGTGTACCTAATGGTTTGGTTAATACAACCACATCACCTACTTGTGCTCCATTACTTTTCGTATATTCTCCTTCAGCGCATATACTAGTAGCCACACCACCAATAACTGGCCAGGGATTCAATACAGTTTGACCACCAGTAACAACAGTCCCAGCTTCTAAACATGCATCATTAAATCCTTTCACCATTTCACGTGTGCATATATTACGATCATCTTCTGTCATATCACGACATGCCGCCAGTAGCATTAACATAAAATCACATTCACCAACACCCTCGGCATATAAATCACTCAACACGTTTGCTGCACCAATCCGTCCTTGCAAATAGGGACTGTCTACTAATGGGAAGAAGAAGTCTGTGGTAGATATACATACATGTCCCTGCCGTGTCTTCCGTACTGAACAATCTAATGCTATTTTACCATTCGTTGTTCCAATATTTTGTCCATCACCTAAATTTAGTGATAGGAGCATTGATTGCAGTTGTGTTTGTGGTACCTTACAGGCTCATCCTTTTAATGTTGAGAAGGATGTTAAGGACCAATTTGGTGGTAGACCAAGTTTGGTTGGATCAAAGTTGACTTTGTTGTAAGTATATATTGTTGTGGAGTGTTTGAGAAGGAGAAAGATGGTGTATTTGTGAGTATGTAAGTTTGTGAACAATCGAAGTTAACATCACATCATATTAATTTGCGATTGCCATCAATCAAAAGTAGAGTTTGTGTGTGTCAGACTGCGGTATAAAGAACCGCTAATTTTAGATAATTGCAATTCAGCTGCTATACGGAGGGCAATCCGCTTTCGCGGTTCCGATAACATTGCTAAATGCTCTCCACAAATATATTATTTCATCATTCACACCCCATAATCACCAAACATCAACATTGCAAAAGTTGTGCACAAGATGTGCACATCGACTCAAAACCACAGTAATTAATCCACCTACCTGAATCATCCCTTGATGGTTGATACCCCCTTGATGTGGTACGTTGTTTCTTTGTATTGGACGCCATTTTATACAATAGTTTGCTTTTGAGTGGTTGTATGATTTATGATTTATTATGAGAGTTGGTACTCTTCGTAGCATGTTCGTACCGTATTATCTAATTATAGAATAGAAAATACCGGGGTATCTTTATCTTTTGTTTGCGAAGCAACTTCAAGTCTCATTTCGCCTTTTTACATGAATCTGATGCACCTTGTTGGCGGCTATCATACTCTTAATAACGGCATAATAATAGCATAATACAGATTAGTATAGTAGACAGGATATATTTCACTTTTGTATCGAAATTTATTGCAACAAAACTGCAATTTTAAAGCACATACACACCAACCAACAACACATAAAAATATTATAACAATGAAGACAATACAAACGTCAGCCTTAACAATGACAATGGCAACAATAGCCACAGCATTTGCACCATCCTCATCATCACTACCCAAACATACATCATCATTAGCTACACCGTCGAGTGAATCAGCATCGCTATTACCACCAACATCTACTCTCCTATCTTCTTCCTCTTCCACAGACACAACAACACACGAGGTACCACCATTAAAACGTAATCCACCACGTAACATTGCCCTCCTAATTGAACCAACACCCTTTACTCACGTCTCAGGCTATTCCAACCGTTTTAAAGAAATGTTAAAATATCTTTCAAAAGCAGGAGACAATGTAGACATATTAACAGTCGATTCTAAAACACCCAAAGATGAATTACCCAAACAATCCTTCGGATACGATATTGAACATACACAGGGATTTGTCTTCCCATTATATGATCATATTAGTTTAACATTTGATTTACCAGAAATGAAGGGTGCTAAAATGATGGAACGTAAACGTCCCGATTTGATACATGTTACCTCACCGGGATTTATGTTATTCGCGGGTTTATTCTATGCAAGGGTTATGCGTATACCATTATTATTATCATATCATACACACTTACCATTGTATGGACGGAATTATATGGGATATATCCCTGGTGTGGAGGAGTTTGCATGGGCATTAATTAGGTTTGCGCATACACGTGCTGACTTGACATTGGTAACCTCACCACAGATGAAGGAGGAGATGGAAGCGAATGGTATACCCCGTGTGGATGTTTGGCGTAAGGGTATTGATACTGTACGATTTGATCCAAAGTTTAAATGTGATGAGATGCGTTCTAAGATGACAGATGGTAATCCAGATGACTTTTTAATGGTATATGTTGGTAGACTTGGTGCCGAGAAACGTTTGAAGGATATCCGTCCTGTATTGGAAAAGTTGGGTAGCAAGGCACGATTGTGTATTGTGGGTGGGGGTCCACAGACGGAGGAATTGAAGGAATATTTCAAGGATACGAATACGGTATTTACTGGACAGTTGAGTGGTGATGAGTTAAGTTCGGCCTTTGCTAGTGCAGATACTTTCATGATGCCTAGTGATTCTGGTGAGTAGAGTTTTTGTATGAGGCAATATTGAATTCTCTGTTGATATAACATGCCACTCATCCATAATCTATCATTTGAAACCCCACTCACAATTATCAGAAACACTTGGATTTGTTGTCTTGGAAAGTATGGCAAGTGGTGTACCCGTTGTAGGATGTGCAGCGGGAGGTATTCCCGATCTTATCCGTGACGAAGATACTGGATTCCTAGTCCAACCGGGTGATATTGATGGATATGTGAACTGTGCCAAGAAGTTAATGGATAGCAAGTTTCGTCAAGAGATGGGCGTACGTGCACGTACCGAGGCTGAGAAGTGGGGATGGGAAGCCGCCACGAGTGTATTGAGGAATGTTCAATATGAAAAGGCATTAATTAACTTTCATTCAAGGGCATTTGGTGGATTTGGCTCCTCGAAGACTAAGAGTGTATGGAAGTTACTTCGAATGAGAATTGCAAGAGTCTTGGGGAGGTTGAGAATCCCTGGCTTTAGACGAAATACGGATGTTGCAAGTCCAATTTAATGGATATGTTCTTATATATGTAAAGTCAGAGGGTGAAGAAGAAGATGATGAAGTGAACATTTCACTTGTAAAATAGTATACAACTCTGTCTAGTTTTATCAATAAATATATCATTTAACCATTTTCCACACATTCACTAATCCCAAACTCATTCTTTTCCCACCAGTAATAGAAGTCTTTCATCGTATATATAATCCATACCTTTCAATTGGCAAGCATCCTAACTTGCTCATCATGCTTATTAGTCAGAACGTATTTCTAAATACTCTCTCTATCAAATAAAGCCTTAGCGTTGTCCCTCGCATCACTCTTCAATTCATTACTTGACTTTTGATAAGCCCGAAGGGTATTTGCATATTCGTCTTTTGTCACTAGTTTCACTATAAACCCATCTCTAACTTTGTCCAGAGAATCGTCATACCCAGCCCTCGCTGAAATGATGTAGTGCTTGAGCGCTCGCTCGTAATTACCAGCATGTCGTTCCATAGTACCAAGACTGTGCCTTGCCTTTACATTCCCCATGATAGCTGCCAGCTCGTAAAAATACTTAGATTTCTTCATATCAATCTCTACACCTAGTCCTGTGCGATAGACAATACCTAAGTTGTAATATGCCTCGTCACATCCAAGCTCTCCTGCCTTTAGATACAACTCATTAGCTTTTTGATAATCTTGTGCTAAAAAATTGCCATTACCAGTGCCATAATCCATCCCAAGATAGTTGATTGCTATAGCATTACCAGATTCGGTAAGTTTCTTCATTCTTTTGAACTGCTCTTCGTTATCTTTTGCTACAGGTGTCCTGCAAAATGCACAAGTATTCGCTCCTCCTTCACTCTTTCTCATAGAAATAATACAACCGGCACATATAGTTTTTCCACAACATGCATGGAAATATTCTGTAAATTGTCCATATTGTAATGTAAGGAAGCAAATTGGACAGTCATCGGGAGGCGGAGGTTCTTTGAACAATTGTTCGTCGTGCATCTCTGCAGCAAGTTTCTTACACTCCTTCTTATGCAAGGACGATGGGCCTTCTGGCATACAACACTGCAGTATTTTACCGATTGACATGCACTACATTTCTTTAGATTAGTACTATCCTCTTCACCCTTACCACAATTGGCACACATATCATTCTTTTCACTCATTCTTAGTGATTAGTGTTTATTATAGCTGTATAATAATTGTGTTTGTTTGTTTATAAACTTCTTTAGGTGCATGCGATGTGTACAAATAAATTTATTGAGTCTTGTGATCCCCATAAAGAAGAACGTTGTGAAGAACACTGATGTAGCCTATTATTGTTGACGCCCAATTACAGTAAATGAATAACAAATCAGGTTTGCTCCGCTACAATCTACATACAATATTATGCAGTCAGTGATCAGTTGAGATAGGATTTAGGATACCAAACCAAATCTCAGACCAACAAAATCTTGCAATAAACACAAATTGAAGGCCGATAGATATTATAGTATCACCCCCTACCCGTTTCCATTATCCAATTAATATATCTTTTATCTCCTTTTGTGTTGTTTATCGTCTGTTGGGCGGGGCGATCGTAGTTAAGTTTCACACCGACTAAGACAACAATTGAAAAGTGCACAAAATTATAAAAGTTATATTGTAAGCGAGAAAGAAGAGTTATATCGATAAAGAAATAATAATGGCCACCGCAACATCAGCCCGTGTTACCCTCTTTGAGGATATATTTGAAATAACAACATTAAACCCCGAGGGCAAAAAGTTTGAGAGAGTGAATCGTCTATCAGCCACAGGTACAACATTCGAATGTGATTTACTCCTCGATTACAATTGTCAAATATACAGCCTATTAGAAGGAGAGAAAATGACATTAGTATTGGCATCAACATTAAACTTAGATGGTAGTCCAGATGATCATACTAGTTACAATCCGGCAATGAGTTCTAAGAATGATGCAACATTGGCTGATAATTATGAATATGTTATGCATGGACGTGTATTTGATATTTCATATAAGAAGGATGGTGTTGTTGTTATTGCTGTTAGTTTTGGCGGTTTGTTATGTCGGTTGACGGGTGATCAACGACATTTGAGTAGTATATTGCCCGATATGAGGCTATTTCTGTTAATTAAGAAGGATTAGGTTTATTGTGCTGTATTGCTTGGTAGTATTTGTGGGGATAGACAAATAAACATACGACACAATGGATAGTACAGCTTCTAGAGGGATTAAGTGGAGAAGAAGAATGTTATCAGAAAGCAAAGAATCGGGGAAGTCTATGTTCTACAGAATTATCATATTAATACTTGTCATTAAAAACTTAATGCCTTCTTGTCTGTCGAATGTTCCCCACAATACACTCATCCCGTACTATATGACACCGCTGGAGATAATCTTCGGAGGGCCGACTTTCTGTCTCGCCATTGCTTGCAAAACATCTAATGCGGTAGGATCTCCTTCTTCTACATCATCGTCATCTCTAGATGTACCATCGGCTAAAGCGCTACAGTCTAGATAACCTATAATTGCACTATTATGCAGCAATCTTTCACCCCATTCTTGTGGAGATTCTGATACTCGAACGATACTAAATTTAGATGTGCCTGCACCCGGACCTTGTATCGGCACTGTAAGTACAACTACTACATCTTGTCCATCCTTTGCAAGTAGCTCTGCAATCTCTTGATAACTCTGTCCATAGTATACTCCACCAAAGGATGAATGTGAGCTTTCTTTAACTCTCTGTGGATCACTGAAGGGTTCGTCCCAACCCAATTCTTTACCCGATACTAATTTGGTTTGTATTGCATTTCTTCCATTACCTATCATAACATGTCCCCACTTATATCGGAAAGAGCCATCTTCTATTGCTGCTGGTGAGTATTGAAATGTACATCCTTCATATGTTGCTTTAGAATCGATAGACTTTCGTTTGCTTGATGCTAATGATACTAAATTTGATATATGAAGAGGTAGATAGTACGGATGTGTTGACGGTGTAAGATTGAAGGTTAGTCTTCCTAATGTTATCTCTTCTTTAGGTGTTGATATTGCAATATCAAAGTAGACCTTAGTTGCTAATGAAGATGCATTATCATCATCATTACTTGAAATTGTTGTTGATGAGTGTACTCTTGTTGTACTTATTACTAATGGAGAAGATTGGAATGCAGAACCTTTCCCAGTTACTAATGATGTGTATAGAATGATGAATAGGAAGAAGAACATGGGGTATTGCATCGACTTATTATAGACACCAAACAACACTTCAAAATCGTATTAACCACTAAGGACTAGCACTAATATAAATATTATGACAATAACTGACATTGCCTTGCTTGCTGGACTTTAGATCATAAAGGATACCATACCGACTTGAAAAAAACTATGAGAGTTGAGAGTTTCAGTTTTGAGAGGACTGAGGACGCTGTATGTGGTGGTATTATTATTAGTATGCATGTGGGTATTAATACAAACAATCCAAACACAACAATACACATTGCAGATATGCACTCATAAATAGACTGATATAGTATCATATCTTTATCATACTAGCAATACATAGAGAACATTTTAGCAATATGAACCCCCTCAACAGTACAGAGCCACCACCTCCTCCTCACTCCCCACATCGTAATGATAACAAAACGAAGACGAACTCATCCATCACTGGTGGCGGCGATGATTCATCACCCTCTAGAGGTGCACATATAAAGAAGAAACAAAATACTCAAGGTACACCTACACAACAGCAGCAGCAACAACAACATAATATTAATCACCAGCAGCGCTTGTTAATGCTTCTATGTCATGCAGTAAAGTGTCCGTATACCGACAATCAATGTCCACTATCATCACAATGTTGGCAAATGAAACTTGTATGGAAACATATTCAGAGCGGCTGCAAAGATGTAAAATGTACTTATCCATTTTGCCGCAGTGCACGAGTTTTACTCAGCCATTACAGTAAATGCAAACGAAGCAATAATATACAAACATGTATGGTATGTGGTCCGGCACAGGAAGGCATAAATGAACGTCGATGTTGTGGACCATGGTATTAACTAATCTTCCGAACCTTACTTTAGTGGCGAGCTATCTGCCAAAGATATCACGCGTACTGCTTGCAATAGCATTATTTGGTAATAATGGGCATGAATCAACAGCAAGTAAAGCTATATTATCAGCACCAGAACAGGAAGATGAAGAGTATTGGGAAACTCTTGATTTTGAAGAGCTTGAAAGAAACCTCACCATGAAATTAAATGATGGACATATCAGTACTATTCTAAAGTATATCGATGCCAAAAACAAACTCAAGTCTATCAAGATGACAGGGTGTACATCTATTCTAGGCCATGGACTTGCACCCATAAGGACTTCAACTGTCATAAAGCGAATGGATTTAGTTCTTGTCAAGCCAACTGCCGAAGATCAATTGAAAGATGGCACCAAATATAGCGACACAAAGTTAGTCTTTAAGCTCAACGAACAGAATATACTCCCCATTCTACATGATATTATATCCCAACCTAGCTGTTCATTAAGTTACCTACAACTTCCTCCAAACGGGGACAATGGAAGAGCGTCAGAGGCCATTAGTGACCTAGCACGAAGGTTTATACGTTTCAAGAAAAAGAATCAAAATGTTAAATGTTCAAGCTCAAAATGTCGACAGAGTTGTGAGAATAGCAATTCATGTTACAGATGTCTAAGAGAGTTTTGTGAACTTAGCTGTCCGTATCAATCGTCTTGGTCATATATGGAGCAGGAGGATAATTACGATTCCTGCCCTTGTTGTAACAGGAGATATTGTCGACGTTGTGCGAAGAGCAACATGTTTAGCTGTACAATTTGCGAAGATGATGGTACACTTGGTGATAAGAGATGCTGTGAAGAGTGTTCAACACTAATGAAGGGTAAACAACGTTTGGAATGCAAACGAAAGAAGGACAAGGGTATTTGTCTTCGTTGCAGTAGGCAGAAATACATGGTATATTGGTGATATTGAGACACCCAAAGCCAAATCAAATCCCTAATCTAAATCTAACGAAACATCATCATAGATAGAAGTGAACTCCACTAGAGCGGCAACATTGACAGTTAGTTACCTCCTCTCTAGAGAGTTTTGAGATTACCGATAGAGAACATGGGTTAATATATTGACTTATATATTCATACCATATGCCAAAGAGACTCTACACTCTCATATTAGGATACCATAATTCTATCTGAGATCTCACATACATACTCTCATATTAGTGGTGTTATTAGACTGAAATAACGTGACAGTAGTTCTGGTGTGCAATCTACTAACAAATTACTAACAAACTCGCCTAAAACACCATAACCCCTTGATCGTGGCCATAGTTATGGTGTTTTCGGTCCAGTCAATTTCTACTAACAAAGCCAGAGTTATGGTGATTTTCTGTCTAATGAGGTATCTAATGTCGTGTCTGATTTCGGGGGCCTAATGTACGTAGGACAGGGGTTCATATCAAAAATGGGGTGAAACGCCAGACAGAGGATCTAGAATTTTCAAAATCATCATCGCAAGAATTTGCCCTACATTTTTTGATGACAAATCCCCCGACTTTGATATGAGTGTATCCATTGCAATAACCTCAGATAATCGCCGCCCATAAAGCCGCCGACGCTCTAGATGTACTATCGACGATGCCGAACACGATGGTGCAAAGAACGCCGGCATCGTGTACCCGCATCATCGTCGATTGGCGCCGACAGTAGTAAGATGATGTTGATGATGATGAAAATTGCAAAAGGATACCGTCGTTGATAGTGTTGAATATGTTATTATAGATATAGCCACAACCGATAATATTCATAAAGCGTGATTATTTTAAACGATTTGCAATAATAGATTGGCCTTCTTTTATTCGTCGCCATTTTTGTCGACCATATAAGATAAATATAGGCGACATTGCAAAGACGAAGACCTTGTCATCAATTTTTGTGCGAGCTAGCTAGAGAGATTTTCTTTTTATGATGAGGAGCTCAAGAACTCAATTTTCTACGAGCGGTCTGTCTGGCGTTTCACCCCATTTTTGATATGAACCCCTGACGTAGGACATAGTACACTAGTCTGATTTTATACTTCGCGAGAAGCAGTGTTGGTTGTGTTTCCAAGCTTTGACCGTTGCGGGAATTGGATTAGAGAGGCCTCGAAATTATGAAGAGCCCTAACATGGCGGCCGCCCGCTTTGCTTCCTCTATTACTGATGATAGGCAATACATTGCAATAAGAGATGGTCTATGGTACAGTAGTGGTAGATATCAATGCAATGAATGAGAGCTTGGCTTGTCTAGACGACGCAATGGCTCGTCTTGAAGCAGCTACAAACAACAACACAAACTCAATACGACAACTTCATATTGCAATGAACGATCTACAACAAATCAACCATTGGATGAGGACGACAGACTGTCATACGAATTGCAATTATAATTACAATTATAAATTAAATATTGTTCCTCGGCGGCTCGGTGATCGTGATAGTACTAGTAGGCGTAAGCGAATTTGGAGGAGTATCGATATTGATGAGGTAAAAGATATGCATACTGATGCCATCATAGAGGAATTATGCACCCGTGATGGACCACATAAAAGGAAACATCTCCATGAAGAGTTGGTTCATAGGAGAGTAGCAGTAACCATAGAAGAGTGCTATACAACAAGGACAGTATTGGTAAAAGATATCATTCAAAGTATAAGATATTTTGGAGAGGATACACAAGTGGAACGTCTTTACCCTAAAGATATGTGTACATGGTCAGATAACTTTCTTTACTAGTTTATAGATATCAATTTGTTTTATATAAAATAAAGTTCTTGCATATTATACCAAACATAAAATCTACAAAGTAATAGTAAAGTAGATTGTGTGTCTTCTTAAATGTATACCATCAATCAATATCAATCCAATCTACCTCCATACAAACCAAACCAAACAAGATATGCAGTAGAATATGTTTGCATATACCTAAAGTTGATTGTTGTATGTTGTCTTTGTTGTTCTACCAGTATTGCTCCGTGTAGAGTTGTTCATCTACACGCACATTTTTTTGAAGAATGAGAGAGCGTAGCGCATGACCATCAATACAGCTCCACTCGAGTATGGGAGGTATATAAACACCAACCGGCGCTTCTCTAATACATAATCGTTAATGGGTATCACGTAGATGAGTAGAAGATAGCGTATAGTTTTCAAAAATGAAGTAGGCCTCAAGGTTTATCATCGTCTATCATTTATTGATGGGCGGATAAGAGTATACATTTCGTAGCAACAACGGTAATGGCAGTATAGATATTCGCGGATAAAGTAGTTGATTAGGTCGTCTATATGATCCTAAACAAGCTTAGTATCAACTGTTCTACTTTTGGAGTAGTAGCGTGCCGAAGATAGGGGTTTGTCTTCCGTCATGGTTAAGATAATTTTATGAAAATTGTCTTAGTTACGAGGCTTTTAGTGGCCATTGCCCTGTCGTATCGGACTAAATTAGCCAGTAACATTTCTTGTACTCACTGCACACCGCTTCTCCCATAATTTTTTTGTGAGGGCATAAATAGCTGATAATGGTGGCAATTGGACAACAATATAGGGGAGCAAGAGGAGAAGAGAGGGAAGAATCATGCCTAATGAAGAAATAAATCCATCTGTCATTATAATTTCATTTGCCATAACCATCAGCGTCTTTCCAATAATAATATTTATCATTAATACCATAATATCGAAACGTCGAAGTACATTGCGTGACATTCTCACTTGTACTCAGGGTAAGTTTGTAGTATATTCATGGAGGATTGCAATTCTTTTATATATTTTATGTATTCTAACAATAATTCATATGATATATGCACACAGGACTTATACTTGCGGCATACATTGCCTTTCCTATCTACTTCTTCCTTGTGGATAGAGAACCACATATCTTTGCACAATCAGTCTTTCCACTTGCATTACTCATTGCTGTTATTGGTATTACTTGGTATACTATATCATTAACATTAACACCACTTATAATAAGATATCAGAACAAGTTACTAGCACAAATTTAAAGAGCAACAAACAATAATCATGACGCACTTAATATTGATGTTCATGTCTTTATTTGTGGTTAGTATTGGGGCATCTGTTAGTATGCCAACATCAATGCCATCAGGCAATCATGAGGCACTATCAACAAAAACAACAATCGAGCAGCATACAGTAGAAGAAGAAGTTGGGGATATTCATATGATGTCCTCTGTTTCACAAGCACCATCCATGCAACCAACAAATTATGAGCAAGTTGCAACTATGCATCCAACACGCATGCCTTCTCCATTTAGACGTAATTATCTCTCTTCCAAAGAGCAAGGGGAAAGATTTAAGTTTCATTGGTTGTTACCAGCTGGTAGCAGTGGATACTCATCGTGTCTAATGTCACAAACAAAGACTTCGTGTTTTGTGCCAACCTTTCATTGGAGTAAATATAAGACTACAACTATCTCGTCACTATCTCCAAAGAGAATTCGAACTAGCAACAATCTGATGCTGCAACCAAAGAAGACGACGAGTATTACCACACGTAGTCTTTGGTCAAAAGGAGGGAATAACATTGATTTAGAAGTTACAAATAATGAGGAACAACAACTGTTCCTACTTCCACTTGCAATGTATACAGTAATACCCTTCATCCCCTCTGCGGTATTATCAACATTAAATGATCAATACCTTGCCGTCAAAGGAAAATTCAATTTGGCTGCAGCATCTTTATTACCTACCACACCTACTGATTCATTGGAATATCTTTCAGTTCAAGACATTTACAATGAGTCTATGCAAAAGTTATTTGTACTATTATTATCAAAACGATTGATGTTGTACTTCTTGGCTACATTAGCAACATTGTATGCTGGGTGGAGAGCATCAAATGGTGCTTTGGCAATTAGAAATGGTAGATTTAGCGGACCCGGTGATCATTTAGACAAGCTTACAGAAGAGATTCTAAAAGGAAAGACTTCCTTTGGCTCAACTAGTAGCGAAGAAGGAGATGAAAAGAAAAGTGATGATGACCAACTATTTGCCACATTGGTTGATGATGATGTATCCAACGTCAGTACCAAGTTAGCACTGGTTTTACCATTGGTGTTAGGAGCAAGTCTTGCCTTTTCCTACCTCCTCACCGTCATTACACCATCTGTTGAAGAATCTGCCTCCAATGGTTCGTTTCAAGATCTACTTTCGTCATCGTCCTACCTGTCCTCACTACCAAGTGCGGCAATTTGTCTACTCTTCACAGCGGCAGAGTTTCGTTGGTTACTTCCAAGCAATAGCAAACAACAGGATTCTGGTTCGACAACAAGCACAGCACCTCTTTTATGTGTCGGTAATGTTTTGGCATTGGCGTATGTCTTGTTAGCATATGGTGCAACTTACTATCCGAACCTGAATAATACGGATCTTTGGCCATTACAGAATGGGGTCAACATTGCTTTAGGAGCTACTGTTGCTCGGGCACTGTCTCCTTTTCTCATGCCAACTTCGTCATCGTCAAAATCAATCCAAACGGTGGCCTTGGCATTGATCGGCCTTACTCTTTTTGATGCTATATCAACTTTTGGCACGGTGGCTAATGCCGCAGAAACTATTACATCAGCTCAATCAGTGATGGAGACGGTTGCACGAGATAAGCTTTCGTCAGGCGGCTGGCAGCCTGGTCTCTTGGAAGTGATTGTTGGTCAAAACTCAAAGGTAACAGACGCCTTAGGTTTAGGAGATGTTGTTTTCCCTTCTTCACTTGTTGCCTGGGGAATGGTCGTCGATAACGATTCCAACCAACCCCAAGCTAATGGCGGCGAGGATGAACTAGCTTCGAATGACTACTCGTATGCATCGGCTGCTATTGGTGGGTATATCATTGGGTCATTTCTGACTGAGATTGTTGGAAGCTTCAATCTGTTAGGTAGAGGCGGGTTGCCAGCGTTGATCTTTCTTGTTCCAAGCATGTTGCTTGCCATATCTGCAATGGCATGGTCTAAAGGAGAATTGAATGAGGTATGGGGTGAAGAAGTCACTCTTGAATGAGGTAACGAGTAGAGATTTAGTTATAATGCTGTCATCCTTTAATTGCTACTGTCCTGCCTCATACCACTAGTGTAGGTATCGTCATCTTCCATATTCGCCTTTATATTCCCATCAGCACCATATGACAACCAGCCAACTTTACCACAGCAATTGTCAAAGTAATCATACAGATGTGTATACATCTGCCTCACGAGCTCGCCATCTCGAAAGTCAACAGGAATGTATGCTGTTACTTTACCAATTCCCTGATCAGACTGGGTACCATATGAGAATCGGAATCCAGATTCAAATCGATAAGATGGCTTCTTTTCTTCTTCATCTCCTTCTTCTTCAGTACTATCATCATCATTCTTCTTACCAAGATACTTTTCTGCAATATACCGCATTCTACCACGGCTTCCTAGATTCTGTAATCGATCACGTTTCTTCTTATTCCTTTCCCACTTATTCAATTTTCGTCCTGGATGTATTCGTGTTCCATCTTCTCGTAACATCTTTTGTGGTTTACGACGACTTGTCAAATTATTTCGTGGAGGAGTTAATACAATAGTCAGTTGTTCATACATCCGTCCCATCTTTTCCATTTTGAGATAATCAAAGTTATCATATAGTATGAGTGATAATCGACGTATTGCAATAAGCTGTGCAACCACGTCTAATCCCTCTGGTACTTCATCTTCTAAATCCAGATCGGTAGCAGCACCTTTATCATCAATCTTGGCACGCCATATCCTCACACTACCACATATTGAACTAACAAGTTGTTCTCT
>Ga0214477_100970_pt1 | contig 16870 bp, 13 predicted proteins | sample M1_20Mar14CPVII9_FD_165058 | JGI IMG/M metagenome (GOLD analysis project Ga0214477, IMG submission 165058) | Marine eukaryotic communities from Monterey Bay, California, United States - M1_20Mar14CPVII9sort6BwellC16 | ecosystem: Environmental > Aquatic > Marine > Unclassified | place: USA...
GAGGCAAGAGAACTGCCAACAAGTGGACACAACAGTGTGATGGAGGGCCCTAGAATCCTGCTGATAGTGTTCATTGGCCTTTATTATACATATACATAATAGAATTACCAATATATAAGAAGGAGAGTGATTGTATACCTCCACTTGATGTCCAAACATTGTCAAACAGCCGGTTCGATTCCGAAAATCGGACGCCCCAATCCTCTGAGGCAAGAGAATTGCCAACAAGTGGACACGAAAGTGTGATGGAGGGCCCTAGAATCCTGCTGATAGTGTTCATTGCCCTTTATTATACATATACATAATAGAATTACCAATATATAAGAAGGAGAGTGGCTGTATACCTCCACGTTTTGGTGATACATTGTCGAAGAGCCGGTTCGATTTCGAAAATCAGACCCAATCCGAGGCAAGAGAACTGCCAACAAGTGGACACAACAGTGTGATGGAGGGCCCTAGAATCCTGCTGATAGTGTTCATTGGCCTTTATTATACATATACATAATAGAATTACCAATATATAAGAAGGAGAGTGATTGTATACCTCCACTTGATGTCCAAACATTGTCAAACAGCCGGTTCGATTCCGAAAATCGGACGCCCCAATCCTCTGAGGCAAGAGAATTGCCAACAAGTGGACACGAAAGTGTGATGGAGGGCCCTAGAATCCTGCTGATAGTGTTCATTGCCCTTTAATATACATATACAATGGAAAAACATCAATATCTAAGCAACCTGCAGGATGGCATACCCCCACTTGATGGCCAAACATTGTCCAAGCCGTTCGATTTCGAAAATCGGACCCAATCTGAGGCAAGAGAACTGCCATCAAGTGGATAAGAGTTAGTTTTCTCATTAGATATGGATTGGTGACATCTAGTAGACTATGTTAGAGTGTTTACTGACTTAGATAACCCAATATTGACTGAGTTACATTTTGTTAGTAAAAAAAGCTTACGGTGTGAAGTTTAGTGGTTGGAAGATAGGCTTTCGATAGGGGTATCGTATCGTACTAATCCATCACAACTTTCAATTTTCACACCCCCCTTATTATCCCAACAATACAACACAATATCACAGGCGAGGACAGCGGACAAGCGGCGCAATCACAGTAGCTCCTACGATGTTTGACAATCGATCATCGGGGGTTGGTAGCACTGCCGCTGCCGATGTTGATTATCTCGATTATGCATCGATCTCAGCTACCAATAAGAAGAAGAATAGCCCTAAGAATTATTCATTCCTTGACGCTTTCCCAACCTCACCCGATTGCTCTCCCATTGGTAAAGGTGGTGGTGTACGATCTTCGTTGACCAATAAATTATCTGATGGAGAATTCTCATCAATCATCGCGACGGCTTCAGTAGTCGAGGGAGCATTTCCTACAACATCATACAATGATATCAACAATGTTAGTGTCAATAATATCAGCCATCATATTCCATACGAAAGTGATGAATTAATAACTAGTATCGACGATAGATCTCCTGCATCTACATCACGCAGAGATAATACTTTATACTATTCATGCATTACTGATAACAGTAGTGAAGAAGAAGTAAATAATAGTAACAGATGGGTTGGTAGAGGCGTAGGGGGCAAAGAATTGCAACTGAGTGTTTGTAGTATATCACCTGAAACGATTGTATCAACCGAGAAAAGCACAAAGAAGAAGAGGCAGTCTTTTATTCCTCGATCTATCAACTTTCAACAACAACAGAGTAGTGCAGCTCGCAATAATAAACTACCAATGCTTGAGGAGAATAAGATTGTCAATCTTGACATATTGGGTAAAAAGGTAAAAAGAGTTTCCAGTAGAGTATTACAAGATGTAGAAGAATTATCTACAGATCTATCTATACTGAGTGATGTTGATTCTGTTGCTTCCGCGATGACTAAAGAATCGGTTGTAAACTTAGCCGATCGGTTAGAAAAAATGGAGAGACAATTGCTTGATCTAGCTGGTGTTAAAACAACAAAGACAGATGCTTTACGAGCACTGGCAAAATCAACACATAAACAATCCAAGCGAGCCAACTCATTGCAAAAGAAATTAGTTAAACAAGAGAAAAAGATTAGTACATTGAATGATATGTGTGATCGATTAATGGACAGTAATCGCCGTAGTAAGGTTGTGAAATCAAAGTTAAAGAATGATATTGATACCCTCAAAGATAAGTTATACGAGAGTGAGGTATACAACCAAGAGTTACTCTCCAAACTACACAAAGCCGAAGAGGAGAATGTTAAGAAGTCAACTCTACTATTACAATGCTATTCCGAGCAGGGCAACAAAATGAAACAAAAGTATAATGAGCTAAAGTCTGAAAGTCAACGTCGAGCTGATAATGATAACATTACAATTCAAACGTTGAAATCACAAATGGTAGATATGGCCGAGGTACATTCAAGGAAGGAGAAGAGGAGTGAACAAAAGGTACAAATCTTACTACAAATCAAAACAGCTTTGGAAGAGCAAATTCGACTGCTTGAAGAAGAAGATGATGTATCAATCTAACTATTTTGAACCGGAGAAGCTCTTCAAAGATTGGATCTTGGAGATGCCTCACACTTGCTATTATAGGCGCTAATGATTGCTAAGTGCTAGCTATATCGAATATAAATCTAGGTATAAGTATAAATGTGCAATATCATACCAATATTCGGTGAAGAACATATTTCTATCAACGAAGTCTACCGAAGGCAAGTTGTAGGAGATGAGATCAATTTTAGTTAATGTAGGGTTTGTGAATGATGTATTCAGGATACTTGATGGCTTGCTTGATATGAAGGTACACCGCTTATCATATATCAGATGGAGAGGATAGCTCATCACTGATGGTGTATTCGATTGTACAAAAGTAGGTTACATGATGTATTTGACTTAGATGAGGCTAGAAGTACAAATTGTACTTCTAAAGCGTGCGATTTGAATACAGACTTTATCTTAGAAGTAATGTTACTTTGTTTGGATGACTTGCTAAACAATGCGTATCTTTTATATGCCTTGTTCTTCTTCTGAGGATACTTCGATAACATACTACTACTTGGTACTTGTATATACGAAGGAGAAATACTGATTGCAGTTGTAGCATTATTGGCTTGGAATATTTGATTGTCTTAGACGGTTGATATTTGTAGATGATGATGTAGATGAAGATACCTTTGTTTTTGTTGACTGAAGCACGACAATGAATTGACGAATCATATGTTTGAGTTGTTGCTTTCCACTGCCTAGACATGACGCTGCGCAAATTGTTGACGATGAGCATTACCGAGAGGTAGTAATGATAGAATGTACAGGACGGGTAGAAACTTCATCATTGTGTATTGACTGTGTAATAGTTGATGTTCTGTTGTAGTATTAGTAATTAGTATGATGAAAGCGCTGAGATAAATTATTAGAGAATTAGTGACACATGATGTGCACAAAGCTATATGATATAGACTAGTATACGGAGTTGCAGAGAAAACTGTACATTTTGAATAGTCATTACAAGAAAGTCATCTTTGCAATAAAAACGGTTCGTGCATCATACTACGTACAATCTACTAAGTAAACTTTTACTAAGAGCTTACTAACAAAATGAACCACGACTACTCCGCGCGCTAAAAAACACACACTTGAACTCTGCTCATAAAATTTACACAACGATACAACACAACCTCACTCCTACTGTATCATCTATCCTATCAACTACTACTATACCGCCTACATATATATATCATCATGTACTCTCTCATCCAATCACTACCGACACTACTACTACTCGCCTCTAGTCTACCAACTATTGTTAAGTGTCAGCACCACCGGCAGCTTAGACATATACCATCAAACGACAGTAGACAATCTAATGATTACATCGATCCAATCATTATGAATGAACCTTCTACTCAATCATTAGACCCACCCACACTACCTCCTTCATCGTTTCATATACCAGTAGAAGAGAATACTTCTCTACCCCCAACATATACACTCACGACCACGACAACTTCTTATGATAATGACAATGATGATACACCTTATCCACCTCTACCTCTACCAATATCGGCGTTTCAATCCAAGATGACACCATCACTTGTTCATCTTCAAACTGAATCATCATCACTGCAAACAACAACAACTGTGCCTACATCTCATCCTTCAAGTGATACTATCGACGGTGCACCTTCTAAACTATTATTATCCACGATCACACCTCCTACACTAAATACTTCATCAACTAACAAGCTATTCAAACAGAATGAACAACTATCCTTCACTACTTCATTACACTCTGTATCCAATACGGATGATGATGATACATCAGCGAGTACTGAGATAGTACACTGCAATAGCTCATCATCAGCAGCAAAAGATACCTCAATTGAACCCTATCACATGATTGAGTTGCCATATTACTATCAGATTGAAACCACACAACTTCGATCTACAGTCATTCAAATTGCAATTGTTGAACAATCAATCTTATCTGCAATGGCTGATCATATTCTTACTTGTGATGAACACAATGATAAAGAAGAAGATATTAGGCATCGTGCATTATCGAATGAACAATTGAAAAGTCGTGTAGTTGCAGTATCTTCAGACCAATCAAACAAACGTGAATGTAAGTAATCATTCTGATATATGTATGTTGTGTTTATTAATAATATCTCATCTCACATCTTTTATATCATTCATTTACCACACAAAGATGCATGTTCGGATACTTCTACATCACAACATTGTCATATAGTAGAAGGCAAGCTTACTCTCTTTGTTCAAGATATGAGCGATGATAATGAGGAAGATAGGATCATATCCAAGGCATATACTACTATTGAGCTAGTATTTCATTCTCTTGATAGCAACACTAACAGCAATATCAACCGAGATACCTCAGATCGTTTGAGTTACATTGGCAACAATCCACTTTCATTGTTACCGGCTGGTGAGCTTACCGAGGTATCTCAAGATACAACTTCAGAGGATGCGGGCATATTCATCACAATCTTTCTAGTATTGTCTGTTTGTGGTTGTCTCGGTGCAATTGTAGTACTGTGTACTTTCTCTCGACGACTTACCAATAACAAAGAGGAGAGTCTATATGATTCAGATGACGAGGGATCACAAATGAAGCCAGGAGCTTCCAACAACACACTCTCTTCAAGCTCCGGAGGAAGTAGTACTGATCCTATTGATACACAAGAAGAGGAAGAGGAGATAGATTGGAATCGATTGGTATATATTGAAAGTCTTGCACTATCACAACCGACAACATTGTCTTCATTGAGTAGAGTTGAGGATACGTCTGTTGACTATGGCTGTGCTGATGAAACGAGTATTTGAGAAGTACTGTTGCTCTGTATAGACTTTGTGAAAGTAGTATGTCTCGATCAATCTTATTTGTAATTGTTGATAAACATTGAGTGAAGTTACAAGGTATACTGTATCTATCTTAAATGGTGCATAGAGTTGTCATACAGCTTCTCAGCTTGTTACTCTAACCACAGCTTGCTTTGTGCTCAGACTAAACCCTAAATACTCATACTGCCAACCAAATCGTTTACAACACTCCCTCCAGGCTCTAAACTCGTCTTGCCTCCAACTAGGATGACAAAGATATTCATCAAATACTATAACTGTTCCAGGGATAATCCGGCCGTGAAACGCTTCCAACACATCTCTTGTACTGCCATACAAGTCACAGTCGATATTAGCGTATGCTAGAGGCCGACCCTTATCTACTGTTGATAAGAACTTTGGTATAGTATCTTTGAACAGGCCTTTGTGGAAGTGTACATTCCCTTCTATCTTTGGCATTGATCCTCCTGTACTATACGATCCAGCAGGTTCACTTCCCCAAGCAACGGGTAGACCTAGAAGATGCGTGTTTCACGGTTTACGAAGATGAAGAGAGATGATAGTAACTTATGTTAGTGTATGCGGCTTGCAAAGACAATGAATAAGGTAGATAAAGGCCATCTGAATAGGAAGCTTCATATTCACATAATAAAACAATACAAAACTCGGACATTCCAGTGAATGTATCAAATCCATCTATCCTTGTATTCAGTGGTAGAAGCTCTTGTGTCATCCTACAACTCCGTCCACTAGCAACACCGAATTCGCATACCAATCCATCTTCATATTGTAATAAAGGTTGAGCAGCCTCCAATGCGATTTCAAGCATGGCTCGAGTTCCTCGGTGTAGATTTAAGTGATATGGATTGGTTCGTCTTGTATGCCAACGAACATAACCCCACGAATCTACTAGACAAGAGAGATTAGACTCTCCACGTCGAAGTGTTTCCATGATTTGTTCTGATTCTTCTAATTCCTCCAACCTCTCCAGAGCTACAGCTAAATGAAACTGTACCTCTCCCTCTCCATTACATGTTCGTGAGGCTTCCCGATATGCATCAACTGCTTTCTCCATTTGTTCTCTCCAGATAATCCCTTCGGCTTCATTAGAAGAATAACTCTGTGTAATGCTAGCTTCAACACTCGTGCCAATACCATGATAAGAATACCAATTAGGATCACAAGATGCAGCTAGTTTGTATAAACGTTTGGATGCACGAGAATCACCAAAAGCATCATGGGATAGATGAGCTAATCTAATGCAAGCATATGCCAATACTGCCAATACACTTGGGGAAGATGAAGAGCCATCAACTTCCTCCATGGTAGTTACATACTGAAATATATTACCACCTTCTTTCCCTTCCTCACTTATTGTAGTATCATCGTTGTTTGTAGAATGATCTAAGAAACACTGATATAAAGTAGCTGCCTCGTGAAATGCTAAGCAATAGTATGATACAATGTTTAGTAGATTTGAATGAAATTAGTGGAGAGAAAAGATATCCAAAGATTAGTCAGTACTCTATACACATAACGTACCCGCAGACGCAGCACGAGCTAATCCAGCTTTCTCAAGCTGTATACCCAATCTAAATGCCCGATCCGCTTCTCCAGTTGCAGTTGATATTGTTGAAGAGTGAAGTGATGTTTTGCATCTTGTTGTTTGAGCAATGTTATTGTGGTATCCAAGGGGAGAAAAGGCAAGCGATCGATCAAAGCCGCTGATAATGACGAATAAGATGGTAATTCTAGTAAGAATGGATATCATCATCGAGGTATTGGATTGTACTATTGACAAGAGGAGAGTAAGTCTCTAGAGTGATGCTTGATGATGTCTCTCAATATAATGTTTAGAGGCACGTGGGCAGTGGGCGAAGCCCCCTAATGTCCTACCTCGCTTGATTTGAGTTATAGCTATGTAGACTGATGCAATACTATACAACTATGAGCAGGAAAAGGTAGAGATTAATATAGATAAGGTTGGACAGACAGTGTTATATTGTACTGATAAGCGTATTATCATCATTAGAATTCTACAATGAATGATTCCTGTCCCTGTCTAATATCCAGACTCTCTAGTGTCTTGTTTGCATTCGTTGTAGTCAACTGTAGTTCTCTCCTGGGAAATCTTGTTACCAGTCGAAACATCGTTGGATTAGCTCCGTCACATACATGCGATGCAAATGAAAAGAGATGAGATAGTGTTGATGTAGTACAGGCAAATCTACGCCGCCCTGTAACTGTTTTACCCGATGGAGTACGGCCACGAACTTGAATAGTACATACTCCTTCTTTCATGTCATTCGCTGGTTCAGGAGGGAGCTCAATCACTTGACTTTTACTAGAAGTAGTCTCATTAGATTTGCCTATCTGCGGCTGAGCTGGTTCAGATAATAACCTTCCACTACCAGTACCTAATACCCTTGAGTCCACAGGTTCAGGCTTGGCATTATCTTCAGCCAATGGCTCATCTTTCATATCATCATTCTCGCATGAGGCGAAATCGACATTTAGATTTGTATTGATACAACTCACAGCGCCAAATTGAGCAGGTGATAAAGTTGATACAATCAAATCAAATGATGTACCTCTACGCCATGTACGGATAACATCTCCTCTTGAAAGTGTAGCTCTTGTCCTCATCAAGCTTTGTTCTAGTACAACCTTGATGTCTTTCAATGAATAGAAGCCATTCTCGATTGAAGTTTTTGTTGGTGTGAATGTACAGTTTGTACCAGCTGGTAATTTAGAGATTGGAGTGACTTCTACTGACGAGGCAGGAATGTCAAAGAGCCCATAGGCTGGATGTCCTGGTGTCTTCTCTCCATCATCATCTTCTTCTATCATAGTATGTTGATTGTTGTCCACATCCATATCAGCATTATCATCTTCATTCATCTCTGTCGGTTTTGCTTTAGAAGAAGCAGCAGGATCTACAGTTCGTCGAACTGGTATATCAATCTTCTTCTCCTTATCATCATTCAACGAAGATTCTACCAACGAGTTTGGTTGTAGTAATGCTCTGGCTATAGATTCCGGCAAACCTACACAATTCTCTTCTTGTGTAAATTCCACAACTGTACCATGAGTGTAGGATATATACTTCATTGATAACTCGTCTAAATATGCCTCGACTATTTGAGAATCATCATTATCATCCATTTCATCATCATCACTATCATCCATATCCTGCTGATTTGCTGTACCGTTATCAGTTATAGATGATGTAGATTGTTGTGATGATAATACATTATTCTTCCTCTTCTCATTCTGTACAATAGTCTCCTTGATGTTCTCAATAAGTACCTTCATCTTACTACTAGATGGGAATGTATAATCAGGTTCAAGTATACCAATTCGAAAAGCAATTGGTCGACCACCATTCGAACTACTACCAAATGGATCCAAATCATTCGACGATGATGTCATAGTTTCTAATATGGATGGCGGTAATGCAATCTTATCGCCATCACCATGTATCGATGTTGCTTTGAAGGACCAACCGTTTGATAGTGGATTTATGTTTGTGAATAGTGATGTAGATGTTGATGTTGATATTGTAGATGAAGGTTGTGACTGTTTCTCAATCACTACTGGTGACCCAACATTTGCACCACCCAATTGTCTCTCGACTCTGCCAATGGATGTTACTACCTTATCAACAATTTGTGCATTACGTTCATTTTCAATCTTCTTTTGTTGTAATCGTTTCTCAGCTTTGAGACGAGCTGCTTGTGCTTCCTTTTTCGACTTTGCACTTGCTGTACGAGCTGATCGGGATGCTCGAGATCGATTGTAGGCTGACTTTTGATCTTGCTGTAGACGTTTTGCTGCTATATCAAAGTCCATTCTTTATTATTATTTATATATGCTGGTTGGAAAGTTGCAATAACTCGAGAAATGTAAGTATTTTTTTGAGCTCAGTTTATGTACAGATGCAACCCTATCTTATAATTCTATTGCTCGGTATGAGTGTATCAAGGTCAGTTTCAAAGATAGACTATATTATCATTCGGCGGCTTTCCATTTCCATCGATTGTTTTATTGTTTTGTTTTGTGTTTGTAATGATTTCGCCAGAGAGGGGTCTTTATCTAAACGTACAACCTAAACTAATTTTTGAGTACCATGTGCAAGTCATTCAGTTTATTTATTGCAACAATGCTATCAAACTAAAAGCTTTCCTTGTTAATACCATAGACCACAAGCATACAATAACAATAAAGAATAGACAGCATGGAATTTAAGGACCTTGACGATATATCCACGGCCTCCGCCGGCGACGGCGCCGCCGCTGCGGATACAAACACTACAAAAATTAAAGACGGTGCACCTCAAAATTATAACAGTAACAGTGACTCTGAAGACGAACAAGAGTATGTGTCGGCATACAGTAAATTTACCAACAAGAGCCTTTCCAATACCACCGCTACTACCACCAAACAACCCCGTAGGCGTAGGGGCGGATATGGTACTAACAATACCACATCAATGTTAGAAACTTTACCTGAAAATAATGATGGTGCACCTAACACAACTTCCAACTTTGATGACCTTAATACCAATAACGAAACAGCCCAACCATCATCAAATAGCAACAACAATAATACTGCTGGATTACCAAAAGATGATGACTTTGGATTAAACATGAATGATTTCATGAGTCAAGATTTTGGGGGTGTTGGTACACAACAGACTGATATTTTTATGAATTCAGACGAGGATGACGAGGATGATGATGATGCCACCCGTCCATTGGATTCAAATGAAATGAGTGATTTAGAAAAGATTGGACCATGGACTGGTGATATTGAGAGTGACGTTGATACGGCTGCTACTACTGGTGGTGGTGATAGTAATAATGAGGGTGAAGAAATGTTGTTAGAAGAGGACATTAAACCCAAGGGACGTACCAAGCAGAGTAAGAAGAAGAAGTCAGTACTTGAAAGCGATGATTTGGGGATTGAGAGCGAGGTTAAGGAGGGTGATATTGGGGAAGAAGCCCCTCAAGAAGAGGATAATACCGAGGATAATTCGATGGAAGTTGATAAGTCTGAGATTGAGGGTGCACCAAGTGATGAGCTTGTAGTTGAGTCCAATACGGATGCACCAAGCCAAGAAGAAGAAACAGAATCACCCAAGAAACCCTCTACATCCGCTGCCGATCCGTCTAATTCAGACTTGCTATCACTAGTAGATAAACTCTTCACGGCCGCAGACAAGGATACCATGACAGTCGGGGGTGTTAATCGTTCAGTTGCTACCCACTTTGGTTGGGAAAAAGTTGATAAGACGAGGAAGAAGGTAATTAAAAAGCGATTGATGGATTTAATGAATGGTATTGTTTCAGTTGGAGAGGGATTGGATGGTGAGGACAAGAAGAAGAAGAAGAAAAAGTCATCCCAAAAGAAGAAACAAAAGAAGTCAAAGACTAAGAGTGACGACGAGAATATAGAAGAGAATGCCGATGATGTTGATTTTGAGGGAGATTATGAAAGTGAGGAAGAACCAGAGCCAGTAGATGCTGATAAATCCTCTGACTACGAAGAAGAAGCTCCTACTCCTAAGAAGAGGTCCGGTAAGAAAAATAAGAAGAAGGTGTCCTATAGCAGTGACTCTGATGATTCCATTGATGCACCCACAAAGAAGAAGAGGGAACATCGTGCCTCCTCAAAGAAGAGTGGTAAGGGTAAAATGGCTAAACATTTACGCGATCATCATGCCAAGGCACGTCAACGTCAGATGGAGGAGGCGCGTATCCGTAAGGAAGAGCTGGGTCATCTAGCCGATGATGACGATGAAGCCAATCTTGCCAAGAAAGACAAAGTAAGTGAGGAAGATCGTCAACGCCATGCGGAAATTCAGGCACGGTTTAATACCACAAGTGAGGAATTGATTATTAAACGTAGGGAGGATCGTGTTGGTTTGATCGACCGGTTAAGAATGGCACGGTTGGAGCAGCTGGAGGAGAATCTCACATTGAGTGAAATGGCCAAGGATGTGAAGAAGGAGGAGGTTAATGTCGATGTTAAACTTGAAGATGGACAGCCAAAGCTCACGGCTACCAATGTGAAGGTTGAGGAGAAGGAAGAGGAAGAGGAAGCTGTTAATGACGCTGCTCCTAAGAAATCCAAGATGCTTACTTTAGGTGACGATACTAGTAGTGAAGAGGAGAGTGAAGATGATGACGACGACGACTTGGAGATTGTTGCTCCATCTGCCAGAAAGTCTTCAGAGGAAGTTGATACCTCCAAGAATGATATCAAGTCACAAGTTAAGGCAAAGAACATATCTGCAATGGACTTCCTCTTCAACCCAGGCAAGAAGGTGGCTAGTAAATCTTCAAAACCCGTGGCCAATCCTCGTTTGGCGTTGCGGAATGCATTACGAGCTCAGAAGATGTATGCAAGTAACCGTTGGCTGGCAACGTGAGTATCGCATAAACTCTGTTCCTCTTTCCATACTTTCTTAGCTCAACTTATACTTACACACTTTTATTATTTCATAGTCAACTTGAGTACAGGGATGAAGACAAGCATATCAAGGATTGCTTGGAGGCTGTCACACAGAAGAACAAACAAATCTTGATGATGGAGAAGAAGGCCGTCGCTCGTGAGAAGGAGGCTGCTCTTCGTAGTGAACAGGCGTTTGCTGAAGACACGCCAATGAACGAGTCAAATGATACGGAGAAGGAGTTCGACGAAGAGGAGGATGAAGAAATGGCCGTGGCTCGTGAGCTCGAACAACTTGAGAATGGCGCTGATGTCGAACAAGACGGCAGTGACAAGAATAGTCAAGCTGATCCTAGTAAGGAGCAGACTGGTGAGGCGGCTGATGAATCTCAAGCTGACAAACCAGATATAGATTCTGAGGATATCCCTGATGTCCCTGATACCGACCCAGCCACTGATGATGTCGAGCCTGCTGAAATGGAGGAATCTTCTGAAGATGTCGAGCCGTCCATGGTTGTGACACCTGCGAAAGTTAATACCGACGTTGTCACAAGCGAGAATGCAGATGACGAAAAGAGTGCAACAGAGATGCCGGCCAGCGAGGACAAGGATGCTTTCGAAGAGACTTCTATCAGTCTAGAATCAAATAAGGTTGATGAAAATTCCACTGAAATGGAAGGTGAAGAACTGAAGGAGACAGATACTGATGCTCAAGTCGATACCAAATCATCATCAAATGACAAAGATGCCACTGAAGAAGCAAGTCCAGCAGAGGAGGAAAGTGAAGGTGAAGAAGAAGAAGAATCTACTGTCGAGAAGCCTAAAAAGCCCAAGAATTCTGCTTGGCAGGCAATGCTTCTTAAGGAAAAGGCTTCTATTGCCAAAGAGAAGAAGCGTCAACGCAAGAATGGTGGACTTGTAGAGGGCGAGGCTGAAGAAGAGGAGGAAGAGGAGGGTATCGTTGGTCTAGAAGATTTTGGTTTTGCAGTGTCAACAAAGAAGGACGACGAAGAAGATGTCGATGCAGAGATCGATGAAGATGACTTGGAGCACGTTGTTGATGACTTGTCAGATGGAGAGGGTGACGAGGAAGCTGGTGAGAAGGCACGTAAGCGTATGCAGAAGCAGGAGGAGAAGGAACGTCATCAGGAAATGATTCGTCGGATGCGTGATGGTTTCGATGGACGTCGTGGGGGGATTGCTACAAGTGCAGGTGCGCGTGGTACACTTCGTTTCGATCAATTGGTTGCTGCTGATGGTAGGGAGGGTGCCAAGAAGTGAGTATAAATAGTTTGCACACAACTTTCACGTTTATGTTGCTTGTACTTATTTTTTGCTGTGTTTCAATTATTTGCAGGCTGGGATTGGCGAACGACGACGAGTTTGATAGTGATGATGAAGATGGAGAGAAGAAAGAGAAGAAGGATGATGACGAAGAGGAAGACGAAACTGCAATGTTGGGTAAGTGGTGAAATAACTTATTGTCTTTCTTTTCTTACATCCATACATTACTTGCTAACATATTGCATGTAATGTTCTTATAGATCAAATGATCAGAGAGCGGCATTTGGGCAAGCAGGATGAGGCTCTTGAAGAAAACTTTACAGACGAAGAAGAGTCTGATGACGAGGACGAAGAAGAAGGTAAATGTAGAGGTTGTTTGTTTTCACATTTCCTGACCACAGATACGATTTACTAACTCCTCCATCCCATCCATTCAATACAGAGAAAAAGACCAAAGGAGCCGACGATGACGATGCTGATGACCGAGTACAGGATCGTCTTGCCAAGCATTTTGACAAGCGTGCTCGACGTAATCGTATGCTGGAAGAGTATGGAAAAGAGGAAGAAGACGAAACTAAACGTCTGTATGAAGAGGATAACTTTTGCTTGAAGACAGTCAAGGTGAATACTGTTCTACTTTTACTGGGTTTGTTATGATCAAGGGTGTTTGCTCATACTTATATTATCATGATCCGCCTATCTTTAGACTTCTTTCAGCCACAGCCGAAGTGTTGAAGCAAGTAATCTTGGAAGTAACCTCGGAGTTGCCAAAGAAAACAACTTTGCTTCCAAGAAGCGCAAGACTTCAGATAATAAAACTACCGACGATGCCAAGCCTGCAACAAGCTTTTTGGCTCAAGGAGGTAGTCTATCCATTGCTCTCATGGCAAGTCGTAGCATCGCCAGGAAGAGGAAGGCTGCAACAACGTTTAAATCTGGTAAACAGGTGAAGGGATTCTCACGCAGCAACTCATCATCAAGTAGCTCTCGAAGTGTTTCTCTAAATCATGTCGTGTTCATGTCAGAGAGTTCAAGCCAAGCGTTTGACTCCAATAGCAGAAGTCACTCATTCATGGGCACTTCGACTAAGAGTGCTCCCAAGTCAAAGGCCAGTCGGGGTAGTCTTTGGAGTCGAATCAACAAGAAATAGAGAGAGAGAGACTGAGACCAAAGCAATAGTGTTGTTATTCTGAAGCAAAGTTGTGCTATAACTCGCAATTCTCTTGCCAATGTTCACCTTGTAAGAGAACATATATAATTGTGCTAAATCTAGAAAATGATGATCAACGACTTTGCACGGCTTCTATTTAGCAATTCTAATCACACTATCGCAAAACTTTATTATATAAATCCCAGTATTGGCTTGGAGTGGAGCAACTAAAGCCGTGTGAGAGATACTATGGTAATCCATGGTCTGATATCAACATAATGCCCTGAATAGGACGTAACTCTCATACACCTTTTCTATGGCTGGTTGATACGGTATTATATCATTCAGTATAGTATCAAAAAGGTAAAGATACCATAGATATGAAAAATTATCAAAAATCATTCGCCTAGTTTAACAGTAATGATAAAGGATAGCATGCATCCTTTTCATCAGATTCTCCTTTATGTAATGGAAAGCAACACTCTTTGCAGCACAGTGATCTATCCCCCATTTCATAGGCTCCACTGAGTAGTTCGAATACCAGTCATCTTTAGGATTCGGGGGAGGACGATATGTTAGGTGATGACCTGGCGCGAAAGGCATGTATCGTTCACCACCTTCTTCATCCTTTGTATCATATGGAACTATACCATTCTTTCGATAACAAGCGGCCCCCATCACATCCTCACTAAAAGTATGCATATGAGGGAAGCAGTTTGGAAAGTTGAGAACTAACGTCTTCAAGGCGGCCTTATTCATTGTATACCCTAACAAATGAGACGGATGTGAGATATAGGCATTGAATGTAAATTGCATACACATTAAAGATACTTACCAGCACCGCCACTGATGAACATGCGCTCTCTATTTCCATTTTCAGCAAATCTTCTACCCATGAACAGTGGTATTTGTGTGTCTTCTTCTCCATTGGGTAAATAATGTCCTCCATTACTAGCGAGTTGTATCTCCTCACTTTCAAGATAGAGCCTTAGGTTCTCCACAATGAGGTATAAATCATCTCCACCGATGTGGAAGTAGTCATACTTTTCATAGTAGTTGTCATATACGTAGCTCCACATACTCCTAACCTTTTGCCAAATGTTATTGTATCTGCGAGATGAGAGTATGGAAGAAAAGTGAGCACAACATGTGTTCAGTAAAAGAATAACAACTTGAACTTACTCTTCTGGACCTTCGTGTACTATATTGACGGTTCCAAGCTCTCGATCCGTCTTTGTACTACCCACCATGAAACCATCACACTTTTGTCCCCACGTCTCCCTAATTGGTTGTATTCGATCGTGAAACTTCTCAATAGTATACACTAGACAGAATATCTTTGCTCTCTGTTTCTTTTGTTGTCCGTGTTCAGCTCGTCTTTCAGCAGCCTCATGATTTGTTAAATCTACATAGACCTTCTCAGTTAGCATCTTATAATTGGGATCTCCACCCTTGCATAGCCGCTTATGTTCATTATCATCCTTGAACTTAAATGGAGGTGGGTGCATACGAAGGGCAGCCTCGTCATGCACATACCCGAATTTACCATTCTCATCAGTTGCTCCTTTGTGAGGATGAGCTACATGTCCACCGGAGACATCTTCGTAAGCAAGTTTCACTGGCGATGCTTTTGATATGATTGCCATGTTTTCATCACTCAACGGGTGTGACGGGAGGAGATGCTGATTATTGATCACAACAGCAGATTGTGTATCAGTATCATCAAGTCCCTTATGTACATTGTCCATGTACCAGCTAAATGGTCTACACTTCTTGGCAAGATTAATTGGGAATGAATGGGAGGACTTTGCTTCGGATGATATTCTAATCAACATATTGGCAAACTCCAACGTCTTTTCTGACAGGATACGACTTGATTGATCGTTATGTGTATTCTGTCCTAACTCCATCTTATGCTGCCATGTTGTAGCGGCTGAATCAGCAACTGACTTGAATATACGATTGGCGAAAGACTCATTTTCATGCCCATCCATCCAGGCACTAACAATCCTCGCCGCTAGTGGACCGGGTAATGTACTCTTTTCATATGTATTTAGTACATCAGGCGACACCACTACTCTTGCATTACTACTACCCAAAATATCAATACCATCCGCGCACAGCCACAAGTTGAAGGCCAGTTCTAAATCTGCAGAATAGTGATTCACTAACATCTCATCACTGGCTGGAAATGCATTGTATGTACTCAATCTTAATGCAGTTGCAGCATTCGTCAAGGGTGTGGGATAAGATTCCCCATTCGTCAAAGCCATGTCTTGTCCGGAGGCGGTTGCATGGACTGGATGTAAAGTATCATCAAATGAGAATGTATCACCCAATCTTGATGAATGAATTTCAATGTTACCCTCAGTGTCAGTAGATGAATAGTCAACCACGAATGATACTGCATTAGCAGGTGCAAGTTGATCCTTCTTCTCTTTCTGTGTATCTTCTTCTGGGCTTGTTACTATCAATGCATCAGTTACATCATCAAGCCATGTTTGAACCTGTTTCTCTTTTCCTACCAATTGAGCATCACATCTCAAGAACAACAATAACAGCTCTTCATCTTGAGACTTTATCCCAGCCTGTTCATGCTTACTTGAGAGTATATTGATGAACTGTACAGCCTC
>Ga0214477_100971_pt1 | contig 16860 bp, 10 predicted proteins | sample M1_20Mar14CPVII9_FD_165058 | JGI IMG/M metagenome (GOLD analysis project Ga0214477, IMG submission 165058) | Marine eukaryotic communities from Monterey Bay, California, United States - M1_20Mar14CPVII9sort6BwellC16 | ecosystem: Environmental > Aquatic > Marine > Unclassified | place: USA...
TAAATCACCAAGGAACCAACCAACAAGTGAGGTAAGTGCCTTCATGGTAATAGGGTTCTTATCCAAAGCATCCGAATATGCCTGAAGTCCAGGAATAGCTCCACCCCGTGTGATGGTAGGATCACGGAAGAGAGGACTGATATCGGCAGCATTCTTCTGTCGAAGGGGTGACTTGTGTGTAACAAGTGCTGGCTTGGCAAGGCCCTTGTTTGATACTACGGGTTTAACACCGAAGGCTTGTGCCGCTAGGCATGATGAGACGATGATGGTGGAGAAGAGCTTCATGGTATTTGTCTATTGATTTAGTAGCCTATTGCAAAAAATGCCATTGCTAGCTTGACATAAAAAATCTGCGCGTGATGAGCATGCGGTATCCTAGATCTGCTTCAATACGGCTCCGGCGGAGCATATGTACCATTTATTTCCCATGTACATAAACCTGAATAGTTACAGTATCAGAGAGTGTCTACTCTATTAAGATTCTCTCTCATCAAAGATGTCTACTTCTTATTTGCCTTTGCAAATTTCTTGGCATGCTTAGCTTGATCTTTAGCCAGCTTCTTCTTTGCACTCTTGGTCAACTCGGTGCCGTCTGCCAAGTGTGTAGGGATTCCAGCATCATCAAACTTGCTATATTTACCTGCATATTCAGGACCGAGCTTAAACAAATCCTTTGGATCAATAGTCATCATTATCTCCCGAGCGGCGTCGGCATTTCGTTGGTTTTCTAATTGCTTACGCTTCTGTTCAGCCTCGGCTGCACTCTCCTTCTTCACTGCCTTATCTTCCTTTAAGCTTACTGTACGATTGAAGACGAGTTTTCCCTCCTTGGTTGCAGAGTCAAAGGTAGTATCAACATCCACAACAAAGTACCCCAAACGTTCAAACTGAAGTGCCTGATTCGACTTCCACTTGTTCACATCCTTCTTATCAACAAGTGATAATACACTCGGGTCAATAATGGCATTAGGATGAACAATTTCACTTTCAGGATTAAGTTCCTCCTCCCATCTATCAGATGGTTCAGGCTCGGTGAATAAGTGTCCATAAACTCGTACCTCACATGCAATTCCATCCGATGGGACCCATGTAATGTGAGATTTAGGCTTGGGTCGACCTTCCGAGTTATCCAAATGACATTTCAACTCCTTGACTTTATCTCCAGACTTGACTACTTCATCACAAACGAGGTTACCACCCTGATACTTAATACCGACGGGTTTGCCAGGTGTTAATCGATAAAAGTTGGGATCCTCATCTAATCGAAAGTCTGACGAATCAATGTATATTGTTTCAGTAAGTGTAACACTGTGTGATCCAAGTGAGGCATCTGTAGGTGAGTTCTGTACCTCAAATGTCATACCGCCCTCCCCAGCCTTGGCTGACTCCTCTTCAAAGTTGCCGATAACCACCTTGATTGGTTCTAACACAGCCATGGCACGTCGAGTAGTATCAGCCAACGTCTGACGTGCAACTTGGAACAACTTATCCATCTGCACAACATTCATAGCCCGTGTAGCACCAACATCATTACAAAACGTATTAATAATCTCCTTCGTATACCCCCTTCGTCGTAATCCACTAATAGTTGGCATCCGTGGATCACTCCATCCTCGTACATAATTTGCATCAACCAATTTTAACAATCGACGTTTACTCAATACTGTATATGCCAAATTCAATCTTGACATTTCATATACCTTTGGACGGAACATATCTAATGCCCATAATATCCAATAGTACGGTTCACGTCGTGTTTCAAATTCAAGTGTGCATATCGAATAATCAATACGTTCTAATGAATCACAGATACCATGTGTGAAATCATAATTCGGGTAGATACACCATCCTTTCCCGGCGTGTGGATGTGGCGTATATCGGATACGGTAGGCGACCAAATCATACATGTTCGGATTGGCACTTTCAAAGTCCATTTTCAACCGTAGTGTTAATGATCCCTCGGCATGCAATCCTAACTTCATTTCATTAAATAATTTCAAATTCCTTTCCACACTTGTATCACGATTACGACCTGGTAGTATATCCGCACTTGGAATAGGTGCCTCAACATTCGGATCTTTCCCAACAGACACAGCCGAGCTACGACGCTTTGCCAAATCACGTTGTGCTTCCATCTCAGCCTTGGTCATATCACATACATATGCCAATCCCTTCTGAATTAACTTCACTGCCAATTCATATAATGTTTGAAAGTTATCAGATGAATATGTCGTACGTTCTGGCTTCCACCCCAACCATTCTAAATCACGTCGTAGTGAATCGATATATTCAGGACTTTCAGCATCTGGATTGGTATCATCATATCTAAAAATCGTACGACGATTGGTTAATGGTACACCTAGCTTTTCAAATGCTAAATTAAAATTCATATTCATTGATTTAGCATGTCCGATATGTAAATATCCATTAGGCTCGGGTGGGAAACGTGTACGTATAATACCTGAATTGATTTGAGCATGTTCGGAAAGTAGTTCGGGTGAGTTTATTGCCCATTCGAGTTCACGCCCTACTAGGGCGTTTGTGGTTGTTACTAGTGGTGTTTGTTCTCCTCCATCTCCTTCTTCAGCTGATGTCATGGTTGTGTTAATTGTATATTATCCACAAGCAATTGCAATAGGTGAGAGTAATGAGCAATGACAATAATAAATGATAAAGATGATAAATGATTAATGATAAATGTTTGTGGTGTCGGTATCCTACCATGAGAGTGCATGACATCTGTACAATATCAGGCTGGCGCGGCTGGTGTTACTCTCGATGGTGAGAGGCATGAAATAATACTTTAGTGCAGTTAAGTTATTAGTAGACGTGTACCAATTACATTATAAGTAGAGTTTATTAGCGTGAGTGTGGTGAGATAGTATCAAACACAAAAATGAACACATCTTATGATCAAAATTGAACTTGACAAAATTAGGTATTCATTTGCAACAACACAACAACATTATAATCATGAACGATGATCCTATCATGTCAATGTTTGAAGACATGATGAGTGGTTCATCATCCCGCTATTCATCTCAAAAGGCTCCTCAACCTATACTACCAACTAAAGTCGAACCGGGCCTTGTCTGTGAAGTGGATGGTCTAAAATCTGCTTCGGGAAAGACTTTGAATAAGCGGCGATGTGCTGTTATAAGGCATGTTACTGAAGAAGACAGATACGAAGTTAGAATGGAGAATGAAAAGGGTAAAGATGTTACATTTGCATTGAAGGAGGCGAACCTATCACCAATGGAGAAACTTGTACTACCAACACACAATCGTAGAGGATCTGAGAGCAGTGCATTCTATTCTCTGTTCATTCAACGATTGTTACGTTTGGTTGGGAGAGAGGCAATTGGTACATATGATGGTATAAAGCTTGGTAAGATGGCACGAGCCATTTTATTGAAACTTTGTCCTGTAGTCAACCTGAAAAAGCCATTGACTGATACTGACAAAGCAAATCATTTACTTGATAAAACGTCAAGGGATTTGCCACGTGAGTGGGTACTTGACACTGGCACGGGGAGTGGCTTAATGATATGTTCTTTAATTAGTAGTAAGACTTTATCTCTAGTCATCTTACTAATTTACACATTCTCTCTACTTGACATAAATTAACCAAACCCGAACTCACAAACAAGAACATATAACCATAGGAGTAGCGCCTACTTCTTCACCACTAAACGGGAGAAGATTGGGCACTTGTACCTTCTCCATTCTCTACATCACCACTAGCAGAATTTGTCATCTCGACAGCCTTTTCCTCTTCCGATACTGCGGCGGCATGTTCAGGAATGGTCAAACCAAACAAGACACCAATAACGAGAAAGATGATAATGCCAATCAATCCAAGTCGGAGGCTTCCAGTTGACTCATTCAATGCGGCAAAAATGAGTGGAGGAGCCCAAGAAAGGATGACACTACAAAAGCTATTGATACCCCACAGCTCAGTCACCTTCTCACGAGGAACTAGAGATACAAAGTACCCATTGCTTGAGGGGTAATACCATCCATATGCAATCCCAACCAGCAAACTGAATATGTAGACAATCCCCTTTTGTTCTGGTTTGTAAACCGTTGCAATGAGTAAAGACATGACGATGGCAGTGTAACTAACACAACACAGGTAATTGCGTTTGTGCCCAATCTTTCGTGCTAGCCATCGATGACAAAAGATACCAACAGGCCCCGTCAGGAAAACAATGAGGATGAAGATTTGAATTTCAGACGCCGATAGTTGGATTTGCTCACTGAGATATGTAATTGCCATATTTGTGATTGATGCCACGCCTGCCTCAGACCAGATCGAAGTGAGGAGATACCTAGCAGCACCGGGATCAGTCTTACTTAGAGTCTTTGCAGTCTGCCACAATTCCGAGAAGCCAGCAACGTAAAGGTTTTTCCCACTCTCTACACTTTTGACAGCCTTTACTGGCTCGTATCTTTTATACGCTAAGAACAAGCTCACGCCTCCAACAACTGTGGCTACTGATTGTGAAACACGAGATAGATTCACACTATCCATCTGGGTGCCAATGCCAACCGCTCCGACTACAATGAAGAAACCAAGCATTCCGATTGTTTCCCACATCCTACCAGATGCTGTTATTCCATGTAACGTATAATCATCAGGTGCACTAACATAACTCCACATTACCATACTATTTGCCATGAATGTAGCACTTGCCACGACAGCTTGTAGAATAACAAATGCAAACCATGTTGATGGGAATATAAAGATTTGGATAAAATTTGTAAGTGTAAGTAGTGCTGCACACCATTTCCCAAATGCTAATCGTTTGTCTGTAAAGTCAACAACTGCTCCTGCATATGGCTATGTTCATAGTATATTGAAGAGAGTTAAGGCAGGCCTTAGAAGTGTATATAAAACATGTGTGCACATGATGTGCACTAAAACTAAACAGCAGCATCATACGTACCATGAAACAGCTAGTAGCTAATCCACCCACGATAGCCATTAATGCCAACATACTAGATGGGTCCATTCCATACACAGTATTACCACAATCAGTAAAGTTTCCCTTTTCGTCCTTGGGGCAACCTGCCTCCTCGTTTGCAAGTTGCAATATAGCTAAACTCAAAAACATGAAAGAGATGAAGAGTACAGATCTTCCACATTGATTGAAGTAGAATGCTTGTATTTCTTTCCGTGAGTTATCATATAAGAAGAATTGCTTTGTATTGTAACAACATCCTGATTTGACAGTTGTTACTTCTTCTGTTTTAGTTGTGTTTTCTTCATTATTGGATGGGGCTTCCTTTGTATTGTTATCCATTGTTGTTGACATCGTTCGATATACTAAACAGTACCAAAATATATGCTAATCTCTATCTCTGGTAAGTATATGTATGTACACAAGGTTTACCTGTACTAATTATTGCTGTCAAAAAACAACTGTTGGTGACTGACCTCTTAATCTTAACTGACAATATGTCTTCAATGTTTGTTTGCAGTGAAGAATGTCGAAATAATGCAACTATCAACAGTGATACCGTTTATAATACTACCGCGTATATCCTGATTACTATATATTGCAAATAAGATGGCAAAATGTCAACACTAAAATAACGGCACGCATGTCTGTTGCCAAACCTAGGCTCCTACCTAAAGTAATTAGCCCAACATAGTTTCTTACCTAGGGGATCCATTGTTAGTCAAGGGGCCACCACCATCAAATACCTCTGCGAGTTTTTGGCGAGAGGCTGTTCTGCAACAAAGAACAAAATTCATCGGAGTGTTGGTAGGTTTGGTTGTAAACGACGCCTGTGATTAGATAGGGCAAGTTCAAACACATCACAAGATGACCGAGCCTCTCAATGGTCTTGTATTTGGAGTGGACAGATATGTGGATTAATATGCTCATAAATAACAAAACAAAAGCAGTAGAACAAACAACAATTCAAAAATGAACATGAAACAACAATCCATTGCAATAGTGTTGGTGACACTTCCAACTCTTGCATTATGCTTCTCACCAACTTCACAACACCAAGCAAGTAGCTCCAGTGCTCTATCTTACAGAGACTATGATGGTATACATTTATATGATGATGTAGTTGAACGTACAGCTATACTACCACAAAGAACCAAACCAACCACAAGCAAACACAAGGCAAAGAAGAATAGCATCAACTCAATACAAAGCAAGATTAATTATGATTCACATCTATTTGATGTAGAGAGTGATAGAACGTCACTCCGTACATTACTTGACCCACCCGCTGCTCCATTTGTACCTATACAGAAAAAGGAGAGTAGTAGTACTGTCTTGCTAACACCCGAGGCAAGAGCTCGAGCACTACGGTCATCGTCATCGAGAGTAACACGCGCCACACCTACATCTATTACATCCCTATACAACATTCAAGATTATCAAGAACAGATACTTAACAGTTCAGGTGAATATGAACTCTCCATCGTTAGATTCAAGGCTCCGTGGTGTCAAACATGTCGGACCACAAACCTAGCTTGGGAACGCATGGCAAGTAGACTATCCAAGGCATCATCACAATCATCCAAAAACAAGGTTAAATTCTATCAAGTAGAATTAGATGGTAAAGAAGATAGTACGGCTCTTAAAGACTTTTTAGAAATTGAGGGTGTTCCTCAGGGCGTAATGCATAAACCCAATCTTGGTATAGATGAACAAAAGGTGAAACTACATCGAAAGAACTTAACACAGTTGAAGAAGAATTTGGATAGATTTTTGACTGTTGTGTCACGAACTCCTACGGGAGATGATGGATTACAGGGTGGCATGTTGTTAGATGGGCTAAGAGAAGAAGAGTAGGTTTCCTCATCTTAAGAGGAGAGAACACTTTTTAGATACTTATGTAATTTTATTGTAAATAAGAGATATAGAGAGTCATTCATGCACTATTTGCTACTTCCCCTTCTTGATCTTCTTCTTCTATCCAATTCATGATTTCTGATATTCGTTTCTTGGGAACACTTCGAATAAAGAATGGCTGAGGGACACCAAATCCACCAAACCCCTGGAAGATGAGCGTTTCATATTGAAGAAAGAGAAGTGATTGCAACAAATGTTAGTACATGCAGCTTGCAAAGGCAATCGCATAAAGACAAACCAAGTTCAAATGAAGTATTCGAATGGCCGAGTCTTCATATTGAAGACACCATAACACACAACAAAACAAACACAAACTCGGACTTTCCAGTCCACTACTTCTCAAGAATGGTTCTATAATTCTACTTCGGGTTACTAAGAGATATAAATCTTGTTCATGATCATACAATGAGAGTATCCCATCATTTGTTAAAGCTGCAAATGTCTTTCGAATCAATCGTTGAGCGTTTGCTTCAGGTGCACTTGTTGATGATACAATAGAAGTTGCAACACTCATTATCTCCTCATCTCGATATATTGATTCAAAAGTAAATAGTAATGGTGGAGGCAATGTATTTGTTTGATCAATACCAAGTAAATCCAAACAATCTTCTGCAGATGTAGGATATAAAGAGTCGGATATACATTGCAACTTGGCTTCCATATCTAACAATCTATTGAGCAAAGCATCTCGAAATTGAAGGTTAGGATCAAGTGTCTCAAGGCTTGCCTCACAGTGACAGTAGAAGAATGAACTTTTAAATCGATGAGATGTCTGACAACATTTCCTGTGTAGTATATTGTTGTTTCCATTTGCTTTATCCAATATTATGCAGTCACTGGAGGTGCCATCTCCGAGTATCGATGTAGATATAGCATCTCCAAGTAAGGGAAGGATATCCTTGCCATTTCTTACTCTACTCTGCTTGTTCATACTGTTACATTGTTGTTTATTGAAGTTCATACATTTTAGCCAATGTATCATCTCTCCATTCCACTGATTTGCCATTCTTGTTTCTCCTTTATTAATCAAACATACTGACGATGCATGTACTTCTCGTATACAACCGTATCTAACATCCAATGGTGTTGTTGTAGAGTGAGGAGCTAACTGAGAAGATAGTTTGCAGTCATCTGCATTTGCTTTACTACCCGCAGTCAATGTTTTTATCTTTCCCATAACTTCCAACATATCTCCAACTAGAAATCGACAGTTATCATGACGTTGTTTATTAGTAGGTTCATGTTCTGCTAACAACGCTGGTAGATTAAAGGCACTATTATTTCCACTTGAATCATCATTATCCCAATATCGACAATCAATTGAACCACTACCATCATCTAATACTAGTAATGTACATCCGTTTGGACGTCGATCGATTGCTGTGGCAATACCTCGCAATAAGACTTTCGAAAGAGGTAGGATATGCGGTGTGGTTTCGTTGTTGGGATCAATTTGAATAGCATCGTCATGATCTACATCAGTTATATCCTCCGCTACATGGCTGTTGTTTGTATCATCCTGAACTCCCTCACAGACAGTTGTAGATTCATCATCACTACAAGTTGTAACCAAACAATCTACTCCATTAACTAAAGGAAGACTAACCAAATCGCCTATCAATATCGGTGTATGTGACCAGTATTGAGGTGATAGACCTATTAGACGATAATCTACATCTGTAATGCCACTATTGTTTGTCCCATTCATTTGCAAACAGACTCTCAACAATCGATTGAATCGATAAGAATCTTGCATTCTTTTATAGTAGTTGTCAACTAGGATAGTTCTTAGGCAGTAGTTAAAGATACTAAGAACCTACCTTCGCTTTCAGTCGTTTTTTACAAAGGATCTGCGCCATAAAGCATAGCGACTGCACTTCATAGCCCCTATATCCTTTACTTATGCTGCTACTGACAAACAACTAATAATCGATTGTTATTTAATAAATAAATATATCATAGGCATCGATCATATCCAATAGGTTATGAGCCATCGTTCCATCTCCATCCAATCATGAATAACAGCAGCAACAAATCAACTCGTCGTAGCAAGAGGCAGAGGGATAAAAGAAAAAGAGAAGAGAGTAATTCTAGTAATAATAATAACAATGAACACAATTCATCATCTAGACAACGACGGGGTAATGCTACTACTGATGATGGTAGTATTTCTAATCCCCAACAACCTCCTCAACAATCCACAACAACATCTTCTATTAACCATGACTCAACAAATCAACACATTGGAAATGAATCATTTCCGGCATATATCAGACGTATTTCAAATGAAAAGATTGAATCTTTTATGGGATTTTTCACATCCGCACGTAATAAACACCAACAATCAGCATTTGATAGAAATAAAGAATTATGTAGAAACAACTTTGTAGAATTATTAGATAATGGGGGTGCACAATTACCGACGATGGATGGGGATGTTAGTGGATTATCTCCCGTGGTTCATCGTACACGGGGTGGTGGTCAATTATATCTCAAAAGAAAACCAGGCACAGACTTCGTTGATCCCCAAAATGATAAGTTTGGATCATTTACAATTACTGCTGCACAAAAGAATAAATTATATGCAGAGAAGGAGGAGGAAGGTTCATTTGAATTATTGGGTATATTGGATAATGAGAGTCAGTCATTAGATAATGCAAGGTTACAGCGGGAACGTTTCAATGTTAGAAGTGATAAAATGTGTAGTATTAAATTGGGAGCTCTACAAACCATGGCAATAGGAGATGCTGTTGAAATGGAACGGAAACAGGGTTCATTTAACTTTCACCTACAACGTTATTCACTGTCCCATAGCGCTGAGGAATGCCCAGATTTTGGGGGTGCCGCACGTGTTAGTGGAGCAGCACAGCGTACTGATATTAGTGATATGGAAACGGCGGCAACTACCGAGGCTGAGAGGATAGGTATCATCAATCCTAATCTACCTCAACATCCTCACGAACATCTTGACGGTAATATTGGAGCAGTATTGCACGGGGGTCGTACTGTACAACGTGAAAAGAGAGCATATATTCATAGTTTACCACCCAAACAACAAGAATCAATTCGTAGTGGCGAGGTGCAACCTATAGCATGTTCAAGTTGGAGTCCTGATCTTCCATTCCAAGAACTTGCTCTAACTTTCATTTTGATGGGAACTATACTACACCAAAAGAATAGTGATAATGTATTACACAACGTCGGTCTTCAAATTCCTGGTAGATCATGGGGAGATGCATTCGAGACAAATCATCCCATCTCAAGAAAACGTGCTAAGGAAGAGAATAAATCAATCTATGACGCTACACAATTTGATGATGATGAACGGGAACTCGCCGTACTCGTTATCATATCATTCATCTCCTACATTGTTAAATATGGTGGCTGGTTATACATGGATACGAACGAAGAAGCGTTAAAGGCACGTGGTGGTATCTCCATGGTTGACTTCATCATTGGTCTATACAAAGATAAAGTTCATCAATGGACGGTTGAGTGGACTTTTTCATTTGGAGATGTTATCTTGTCAATGGATTGCGGAGACGATATCATTCGAAAGATTGTTGTACATCGACCACCATGCTGGCAAGGATCCATAGCACCTGATGTTGATTTGGATACACAAGCACCAAGTATGTGGAAACGTGCATTGTCCAACTACTTCCGCTGCAGTCTCACTGGGACGGTGAAAACTTCATATGCAACAATTGATGAAGCCATTGGAAGTGAAGATGCCATCTTGGAAGAGAAGGTGATGGGACACATCCTCATGGCAGCTCATCACTTCCTCTGGCTTGCTATGAATGCTCATTATTGTCTCATGGCCGCATCTGCTATATCCAAGAACTTGTTGGAGACGGAACGTAACATTTTGTTACCAAGGTTTCATGATTCATCCGAAACAAGAGGGGGTGTTTTGATGAGTGGCTTGTCTGATATATTCGGTAGTAGTATCCGTGACAAGGACAAGCGTGACCGCGCAAAAAGTATCATTCATCAGATGAAAGCTGATTCTACATTGCAGTTGAGTGATCAGGATCAGGCTCTTGTGAAATGGTATCAAGATGAGCTTGCTAGGAAAAGTGAAAAGCGCGACCGTGCAAAGAGTATCATTGAGCAATCTACATTGCATATCCCAGTTGTCAAACCAAGCAAGGATGCCAGATTAGGACTTGGAATTAAAAAGGCGGAAGAGGGCTCCAGTCTCGAAGTCACATCCATCGATCCCGGAAGTCTATTTGAAAGTTCTGAACTAAGAGTTGGTATGGTGATTCAATCTATCAACAAAATCCCATTTACTTCATTTGACCAAGGCCTAGCTTTACTCAAGGAGGCTGATGGTACAGTTACAATTAAGGTGTTCAACCCATTGGAAGTGAGTGATAAGGATCAAGCTCTTGTGAAATGGTACAAAGATGAACTTGCTTATCATAAGGACTATCGTGATAGTAGAAAGAACACATCTGCAAGGGCCGAGAAAGATGGTTTCCAGAAAGGTGACCGAGTTAGGGTGTCACGTGAAGAAGGTCGGGTATGGATAGTTAAGAGCATAGAACCTGGTAATAGGGTTAGAGTCCAAGACGAAGCCGATGACAATGATGAAATTATCTTTGCCCATATGAAGAATGTCAGATATCATTATCAGTAAACAAAGACAACACAGGGCTTTGTCACAGTACACAACCAAGAGATAAGATGTAAAGCCTAATCACTCGACGCTATGAAATGCTATGGATAAACACCGATATATGCAAATTTATTGATGATTACTGCCATATATAAGGAGTAGTGGTATATGGCTTTATCTAACATTCAGTACAACCTCTTAATCTGCTAAAAAAAAAATGACATCAGCTCTCTCTAGAGCTATGATATGTACAAACTGAATTGATTGAATAGTTAAGAGAGTCTCTTATACGACATCAAGCATTACTCAATAATTGATACATCATCAGATAATAATAGTAGTAGTACACGCGGTGGTACAGGTGAAGGGGTATCAAACAAAAAGATGAACATATCATGTGATCAAAAACAAAGTAAAGAAGATGGTACATGTGAAATTATGTCGGATATTCTTGGTAGGTTAGATATATCTAATAATGATGAATTACTATTATTTCAAGATCCTCCACCAAAAGAAGATTGCCCGATCTGCATGTTACCAATGCCACACTCAAGTGGAATTTGTGGAGTGCACGTTGCATATCAAGCATGCTGTGGGAAGATGCTATGTTATGGATGTATTATGACGTCAAAAGAGGAAATGATCGAGGGCAGGATGAAAGCTTGGTGCGCATTTTGTAGAGTATCATTGCCTCGTTCAGAAAAAGAGGCTACGAAGCGATTAAGGAAAAGGATAAAACTGGGCGATGCTGAGGCATTCAATGAGCTAGGAATAAACTATCAAATTGGGCGTGCTTTACCAAAAGATATGAGCAAGGCAATTGAATTGTGGAAACAAGGGGCTGCACTTGGATCAATTATGGCGCATTATAACCTTGCTACTGCATTATACTTTGGCGATGGTGTAGAAAAGGACACAGAAAAAGCTCTCCATCATTATAGGTTTGCAGCAATCGGAGGGCATGAAAAAGCAAGGCACGTGCTTGGACATACGGAGAACAAACAAGGCAATGTACATCTAGCAATGAAACACTATATGATTTCAGCAAGGGCAGGGTTTGATGATGCTTTGAAGTGTGTTGGAAGTGGGTATAAAGCTGGACATGTGACTAAACAAGATTATACAAATACATTGCGTGCTCATCAAGTATCTGTGGATGAGATGAAGAGTAAAGAAAGAACAAAGGCTGAAACGATGTATGATTAGGTATTGAAGTGTCTTTCTTTAGCTTAGCTTTTTTAGTAGCAGTTAGCATTATTAACATCTAGTGTTAGATGTTTCTTTCCACACGCATATACATATATTTAAGATGATAGCCATTCCAATACAGAGTCATACACCGGCAGTACTGCCGCGGCAACAGGTCCAGCACGAAGTACAGTAACACCCATTCCTCTATAAAGTGATTTGATACCCTCTTCTTTCACCATTTGTCTAGCCAAGTGTATACCATCCATAGTCGTTGGTTGTACCTGTGTATTCAATGATTTAGCGTATAACTTGGACCGGATAACATCTGCGGGAAAGATGAATGCCCAACATATCATACCCGATGATGCCGCGCATATCATTCGTTCTGGTATTGATAGATTTGCTGTTGATACTCTATTATTAGATGTTTGTTGTAGTTGTTGTTCATTAGTAGTAGCGCTTTTGTTGTTGTATAGCTTAGCTTGAGCAAGTTGTCGTTTCAATAGCTCATACGAATACATGTATACTCCTCTCCCAATTGAATCACAAAAGAAATGAAATCCAAATCCAGTATAAAAGTTTCGTATACCATTCAAGACATTTGGTTGTTTGGATAGTCCACTTAGATATGTTTCTTTGATAGATCGTCTAAATCCCCACACCTTTATTTGCTGCTTCGTCTTCACTATTATCATTGGTGAAGTCAGTGCACTCGTTGATGCACCGGCTATGAATGATGCAATGAATGTATTGAATAGATTGTCATAATGTAGATAATCATCCGGTCTTCTGCTTATCGTACTATCGTTCTCTGATTGTATCTGTTGTTGGTATAATACTCTTCGAACAGAATCATATACTGCAAAGTTTAGAGATTGAAATATACCTGTAGTAAGGATTGGTCCTGTCACACCGGAGTATAATGCTCTTAATGATCGTTTGCCTATTATTGATCCCTGTGACTGTGTAGGTATAGTAGCTGTTTGAGATATTGATTTAGAGCTCGACTGTATAGATGCTGCATTGGAAGACGAGTACGCTCTTATTTGACCAGCCGATGTTATTGTTGTCGTTGCTGCCGTTCTCTGAGCTCCAGGTGAAGATGATGCACAACCATTATTAGTTTGTAGTAACACCTTTATAGAATCCAAAGGATGACCAACGACAATACCTGGAAGATTTGCATGTCCATTTTATGGAGATGAAAGAGAGAGATTTCAACTTCTGTTAGTACATGGGTTGCAAAGGCAATCTTCCTAGAATTCATATGATGAAACAATACGCGGACTTTCCTGTAATGCCGGCAGTGTAACCTGAAAGTAATCCATTTCTTATCGACTGTGCAGAGTAGCTGTGCTCATCGTTTAATGACATATTACATGTATTGACTGCGGTATAAACAACAAATAAAGAGGAACGTGTGAGATAACATTGCAGTAAGGGAGAAGGGATAGGAAAGGCAAATAGCAAGGGTTGCATTGCAACTTGCAAAAGATATATTATAATTATCTACTCACCCTAGTAGTCACCCAATATACACTTCTTGACTTATCACCAAACAACAAACTGCCACACTTCCTGATCCTAATAGGTATAATAATATATCCAACACCTTCAACAAGTTGCAGTTATGTGGTCAAGTTGCGAGGAGCAGTAAGAGCTGCCGATCCTCCTGTAAAGCAAGATGACGTGGATACCAATATTGCTCATGTCTCATGAGAAGGTGCACATATTTTGCCCTGCCCTTTCAAATGTGCCCTTGGTGAAGTTAATGAAAATACCTCATTCAATGACATGAGATATGTGTGAGGAGATGTTTGGGTTGTAATATGAAGAATATATATGTTAGAATATTATTGTTCTTGTTGTGGGCGGTAACAGTTGCAATTCTATCCACATCATTTGCAGTGGCGTACATAATCTTGCCATCAATAAGTAAACGAGCTTGCCATCATCCATCACATCGTCATTATCATTGTTGGAGACAAGCTAAATATAATACAAAACTATACACAAGTCAGGAAGATGATAATAGTATACAAACATCATCTTCTCAACAACAGAGTAGTGTCCTGGATTCTATATCATACAGAAAAGTAAATGAAAATGACATTCCAACTTGCTTTCGAATTGAGTTTACATCCTATCCATTAGATGAATCAGCATCTATCGATAACTTATACTATAGACAACGAGTAGCAGGAGATTACTTTTGGATTGCTACATTACCCACAAACATAGCTAATGAATACATTACGAAACAATCAACAGATACAGATGAAGATACAACTATTATTGGGTACATATGTTCAACTCGTTGTAATGAGTTTGTAGAAGAGAGTATGTCTACACATGATGCTAATGGGTCTATACTAGCCATACATTCTGTGGTAGTTGATGAACCATATAGACGAATGGGAGTTGCAAGTGCCATGATGCAAAACTATTTGAAAGAGATGATACCATTTTCCTCGTTTAATGCTAATACAAGAGAGTCTGGATTTGAACGTATCTTGCTATTGGCAAAAGCTCATCTACTTGGTTTCTATGTTGACAATGGCTTCATGGTACTTCGGCCATCTCCGATTGTACACGGATCAGATACGTGGTATGAGTTAGAAGCACGACAATATCATCTAGAACGAATGATTCGAATGCAAGCCATGAACACATCACCAAAGCAACAATATCCCTCAACAACTTCACAAACTAGATCGTTTGATACATACTCTCGTTCAACGGCAAATCCCGATGAAGAGATAGATGAAGCATTCATATATGGACGAGATCAACGTCGTGACAAGTTGCATGCCGAACTTATAAAACTAGGCATTAATCCAACTGAATTTGAATCTCATCCAGAAAGATGTGGTACTTCTGCAGTTCGGACATATAACAGCTTCTTATTGCCCAAATCAAAGGGTGCCTTGGCAGTAGCTGAATCTCCTACTCGAGCTCGAGTAGTGGCTAATAATATATCATTCTTGGTGAGAGAACATAAAGCAGATCAAGAGGAATGGTTGAGAAATGTCGATCAGAATCGGAATACTGAGAGTGCTGATGAGGGTCAAAGCAACTCGAATACTAAAGAGAAGCATCCAATTGTTATAGTGCTAGACAATATCCGGAGTGCACATAATGTGGGTAACATACTACGATTGGCAGAAGCATCCCAAGTTGAGTCTGTTCGATTGTGTGGAATGACTCCTCGGCCACCGCACCCAAAGGTCCTCAAGACTGCCATGGGAGCTGCAAAGTATGTTTCTCTTGGTACATATGATGGAGGAGAAAAACAAATGTCAACACTCGAGACTGTTAGAGACCTTAAAGCAAAAGGCTACAAGGTATATGGAGTAGAAACGACAGAGAATGCTACATCCTATGATCAGATCAAAGATGATGACAATACACCGGTTGCATATGTCTTTGGCAATGAGTTGATCGGAGTAGACGTGGATGTTTTGAAGGAGTGCGATAATATAATTTGCTTGCCGACTTACGGCATTAAAAACAGCCTCAACATTGCAAGCTGTGTCGCTATTATAGTGTGGGATAGACTGAAGCTGATAAATCAATCATACAATTAGAAGTATCACTTAAAGAAACTATTTGATACCTTCCAACAAGAATAATCCACCAAGGTATGGCAGTGAAGAAATCACATGATAAAGTTGGCTGCTCACATCATATGTCACATGATGTAAAGCAACCATCCCGTTTCATGCACAGAACAATCAATCCCCTGCCTCCTTTTTAAAACTAGTGACACATCATCAGCGCATCAGCCCTCATTACTATCCTATTCAAATCCAACCATATCGAATTCCGCAGAAAGATATTACTAAGCAGAAGTGGCTGGAGCAGATGAGGTAGAATCCTTCCACCTATTGTTTGCCCTACGAGGACCTTCGCTGCGCTGTGAGAAGTTACCTTCACTTCGATTTCCACGGTACGAGCCTCTTCCTCTTCCCCTACCACCACGACCCCTACCCCGTCCACGGCCCCTTCCTCTGCCGCCTCGTCCACGTCCACGTCCACCATACCTACTACGATTATTATTTCCCAAACTAACAGCACCAAAGGTATCCAAATTCAAATTACGCTCCTCTGCACCACGAAGTCGGTTATCAATACCATCACGCTTGTCGGTTGCTGTACTTG
>Ga0214477_100972_pt1 | contig 16753 bp, 15 predicted proteins | sample M1_20Mar14CPVII9_FD_165058 | JGI IMG/M metagenome (GOLD analysis project Ga0214477, IMG submission 165058) | Marine eukaryotic communities from Monterey Bay, California, United States - M1_20Mar14CPVII9sort6BwellC16 | ecosystem: Environmental > Aquatic > Marine > Unclassified | place: USA...
ATGCTCCATTGGCCAATAGAGGCCGTGCCGCCGTCATATCAATAAGCGCATAGTAGGGCGTATCCTAGTGAAATGGTATCCTTTCGTTTGATACCGCTACTTACGCGAGGGCTACAGGATAAATTGCTTCCGATTGCAACCACATCAAGGAGGTTGCCTGCTAGCAAGCTAGTAAGAACGGAATTCTATAGGCTGCAACGAGACCGTCTCGATACACTAACAAATTTGTTAGTAAAATGTGAGCCCGGAAAATTTTGGCCTTCGTCAACCGTTTGGGGCTAAAATCAACTCTTGGGGGTGGAGTGCCTTCGGCACTAGGATCGGTATCTGTTTGGTCGTGGCAGTTCAATTGGAGTGGAGATACGTCGAATCCGCCTAAATCAAATCCGGCCGCGTAGAATCCGGGTCACAACGACACCTATCACGGGTATCCTCTAAATTGCTGCCTTTTTTTTCGCTAAGTCTGAAAACAATAAACGACGCTATGAGGTTACGGCGACGAGCCATATTTGGCCATGGTATAGTCCACGGCTCCGAAACTCGGCGAATATACTCATCGATAGCACTTCTAATAGACTACAAACTATTGCATTTCCGACAACCCGGGGTGATATCATACAGGGCATGATAAGTAGGTATAAAACCTGACAATTTTACATATTATTCATCCATTCAATCTATTAGTACCTTATTGCATCAAATATCAATGTAGAATGTGATCTTATACAATATATTGTTTATTAGGACTATTTAGTACTGTTTAACCCTCTCTAATTGTGCAGGATATGCATCATAACACATATGATATGTCCCCTTCAAATCACTCCCATTACGAATAGATATGCTATCCATTGCACCATCCAACTGCAGTAGCACCAACCAATTTAATTGTTCATATATCTATCCATTCAAGACGGTTGATTGTTGAATATGGTGCCTTCTATTGCAATAGATAGGCACTTATCACTTAAATCATATCATTCCCCCCAATAAATAACACCAATCTATCATATACCTTCACAAACATATAAACTAATCCTCAAACATTACTAATCCGAATCTATACCAATTACTGGTGTCTTTAATCCTATTACCCCAGTTTGGGAAGTGTTAATGTTGTGTTTGGGAGGTGTATTGAAAACCTCTTCATTTCTGTATTAAAATACTACTTAATAATTTTGCAATAGCCTCCCCTATAGCCTCAGTCATATGTAGTATCCGGCTTGCACTTCACTAACAGAATCCACCTATTATCGAATTGTGTATTGCAATGTACCCCATGTAATGGTATTAATAGAGGAGGAGGGATTCGTTGTTCGTTGTAACGACAAGTGCGTTATTATTATTGTTGTTGTGATAGCGACGAATGGTGAGCCGCCTACGCCGTAACAGCGGCGAAAGAAACCACCCAGTATTGCAATAATATCATAGCACCAAGGGATATGAAGGGGTGCTCTGTGGCGGCGGCAGTAGGTGGGTAGTACATAGTACCGGTTGTTTAGAGTAACGGTCACTTATCGCAAGAGATGATAGGGATTTATGGGCCGCCTACGCGATATCGGCGGCGAGATAGACCACCCGGTATTGCAATGATATCATAGGTCGCCGATGGATACGACAGGGGTGCTCTGCAGCGGTGGTGGGAGGCGTAGGAAGAGGCGTAGCGGCGTTAGTAGAGCTGCAGCACATTTACTGCATCTTCTCTTTAGAATATAATTGGTGTCGTTGTGACCCAGATTCTACGAGGATTTGATTTAGTCGGATTCGATGTATCTCGTCCCTATAGAGCATTGACCTATATGGTCACAAGAAAGGCACAAGGGGCAAGATCGGGACCAGCACAGGAGCAGCTCAATCAAACACCAAAGCCTGCCATATAACTCTATCTACTACTGGAACATAGCACTGTCGACAATCAATATACTAGGATCATTAAAACAAAAGATATTGTTTTCGAATGTTATATGATACCGCTAAAAAAAATGAAACTAATCCTCAATGACAAGCTCCTCGAGCAGCCAACAGCACGATTTGGAGAATGCCCGATATGCATGGTCCGAATGCCCAGTTCGACACATGGACGTATATTCTATGGGTGCTGCGGAAAGATGGTTTGCAGCGGATGTTCACATTCACCTGTATATGATCATTTAGGCAACAAGTCTGTCGACAAGTGTCCCTTTTGTAATTGTAGATCTCTACATCCTACAACAGATGAGGCTTTGTTTGAGATGAAAAAGATACAAGCTAAAGTTATAATGCCTATGTAGTGTACAATTTAGGGTTAGCCTATCTTTACGGAAGAGACGGTCTCCGTCGGAGTAGAAAGTTAGTGATGAAGCTTTGGCATCGATCAGGAGACCTCGGTTGTGCTGATGCATATCTCGAAATTGGATTCCAGTATGGTTCTTTCAGATATAGAGATAAAGTCAAATCATTGCATTACATTGCAAAAGCGGGGCTGAATTGGGACACGAGGAAGCAAGGTATTTTCTAGGCAAGTGGGAGATGATGAATGGAAACACAGATGAAGCAATCAAACATCTCACGATTGCCGCAACGAATGGAGAGCCAAGATCTTTGACTTTAGTACAGGAATTGTATCAATATGGACTGGCTACAAAAGACGAGTACACCAAACTTTTACGATTATATCAAGAATATGTAACTGAAATTAAAAGTGTACAAAGAGACGAAGCCGCCGTGATTACTGGATGTCCTTATTACTGAAGAAGGTTGTCATTATTGTAGAATGTTTAGATGCTGGGAAATATAAGAATGGAGGATAAAATACCCCTTGCAAACACCTCTAGGATACCTCTAGGATACCAATACTTTTTGACAGACAGACAATGGGAATTGGCTTTTATTTCAGTAGTACTAGAAAAATTACGATAGTTACAAAAAAATACGGAAAAATCGTACTGTACAAAAAAGAGCTAAAAAAAAAGAGGGTGGGATCGAGAGCAAAAGATGTGACAGTGTCATTATTAAGACCAAGAACAAATCTCAGTGGCAGCCTAAAGATACCTTTAATGTCTGAGGTGTTTTCTCATAAATGGTATCCAATATCCATCCCACCAGCTTTTTATTTCACCAAGTTGGGAGCAAAATAACTACAAACAGCTTACTTTGAGGCACTCTATCTCTACTAGCTATATTTTTTAGATCAAAACTAGTGGTGATATAGAAAGAGATTGCTAATCTCTACAGAAAACACCAGTGTATGTGCAAGAATTTTTGAAATAGAGGATTTTATGCCCTTCTCAAGTACACTGTTCAAAATATAATTTTAGTAAAATGTATGTGTTTACGTAATTACATATTATGTAAATATAAAAGTTACTTCAAAGTAAACATTGCCTATTTCTCAATTATGTAATTATGTAATTACGTAATGGACATGTTGTCTCAACCTAGTAGTAGTGTGCATACTTCGCAGCACTTGCCTGTTTGATTGTTTATGTAAATGGCAACAAGGTAACATAAACATATGCCTGCTCTGGCAGGTGCAGTTTACCCGTTGTTAAGTGCCAAGTATTTCAGATAAATTGTATACAAGTTTATAGTTCAATTTATAAACTTTAAATCTCTTCCTTAACTTTATTCTATTAAATACCAACCCATCACGCTATATTCAACAATCCACCTATACTACTATTTAAAACTCCTCGTATACAACCTGTTCGGCACCAACAATATGATCGACAACTATCCACTCGACGTTTACATTCTTTTACTCCTTATGCATGGCTACTAATTGTCTTCAGCAATATATCTGAGATTGTTTGTTTGTTACAATTTGTTTTGTAATGGATGTTGTCGCTGAGTGCTAATAAAGAGTACGTCGAGGATTGTTGCACATTATATTCTTAATAGAATGTAACAAGTGAATGGTCTTACAATTCAATATCATCCGTAAGTCCAGCGAGCGCCAGAGACAGATTACAATACGCAGTATACAAACTACAACTATCTAGACAACGTCTATCTATTATTCTTCTTAATCTTCTAATTTATAAGCTCTCTTCAAAATTCAGTAAGCAGGTAAAATAAGGTACACATGTCCTTTGAATAGGATGCGTATCTCAGTATCCGTTGCATGGGATTCTGTCACTCCCCTACCATCCGTATTTCAACCACTGCCATTATCCTCATCGACCTCAAGTGTGTCTCCTCTGCAGAACAAGAGTGTCTTGATTAGTGGCCATACATCTTTATGTGCCCAGTGTTTACTTAGGATATCAGACGGGTTTATCTTGCCATTAATGAACGAGTATACATACTCCCCTGTTGCAAGTGCTTCACGTACGTAATGGTATGACAACATCAGGTGTCTCTTGTGCAGCTTGGATTGTGGTAATGATGATCCGTTAACCACGGTCTTATTATCTCCAAACAGTATCGATGGACCAACAATGGGTACCCCGAGATATTGTAGTGTCATCTTGAAGCTTCACATCTGTTCTAAAGCTGTCCTTGCTGCTGTAGCCTCTGATCCATAGGTTGCCGTGTTGACTACTGATTGTAGCTTGCAGAACCAGTCAATTACCGTCTGGTTGACGAAGTGTAAACATGCTGTGACTGACTTCCCATTGAGTTTATTGTGTCCCAGGTTGGCATCGGCGTAGGTATATATGCGCACAGGCTTGCCTCTTGGTGTAGGTAGGTTCTGTGGTTGTTCTTCCTTCGCACCTGCATAGGGTGTCTTGGACCAGTCCACCTTAGGAGTCCTAAGCAGTCAGAGAAATCTGGCATGCCCGTTCTGATACGTATCGCCGCGTCCTTGAACTTCCAACAATATCCATAGATCCTCTTCATCCCTTCCAAGTGACCAATTCTAGGGCTCATCCTAAAGCTGCTAAGAGTCATCACATGCACTCCAATATCGAATCTACCAAGCTGTATCACCCACTGTGCTTGCCCTACTAAGGTTTGGAATATCTTTATGTCATCTCCTTCAAGTAATTCGGACACATCTAGCTCCGGGTTACTGTTTGGCTCCAACGGAGATTGGTGTTCCTTGGGATTCTCTCCAAATAACCGTACATAGGTATCCTTCATCTTGAGAATATACTTCTTGGGGGCCATAGACAGAACTCCATTGTCTTCCTGCTTGTAATCACATCCCAATAGGAAGTTGAGTGGATCAGTTCCCTTCAGCTTGAACTTGTGAACATCTGTCAACGCGTCAATAATATCCTGTGGCCGCTTGGATGCGATCGTGAGGTCATCTGTATACACAGCGATATATTCATAGTGATCTCCTTGATCCCTCATCCATATATCTGGCTCAGCCTTGCATGGGAAGAATTTCATACTGCGCAACACATCTGAGAACCGCTCGTGCCATCTTTTGCCACTTGTTTTCAAGCCATAAAGTGCCTTGTTGATGACGAAGATGTGTCCCTTCTTCTCCCCAAACTCAGGTCCCGCAATTACATACACTTTTTCACTGGTCTTCGCTTCCAGATAGGCATTTCCAATGTCAGTTTGCCATAGCTCAAGTCCGTTCAGTTTGGCCAGGAATATAACAATGCGCACTCCCCGCAGTGAGACCACACCAGAGTATACACTCTCCATTGGCGTGCCAGTAAGATGCCCTCCAGCGACTATCCTGCTCTTGTACCTCTCATCGTGCTTGACCGCATACACAGTATGAAGTGAGATGAGCTTGTGTCCTTTAGGTGGAACATTCGAACTTTTGTGACCATAGTCAATGAATGCATCATACTCGAGTAGTTGGTTAACCTCTAGCTGTTCCGAGTCATGCCACTTGGAGTTATTGTTCATCCGATCTAGTCTCATCGCTTCCTCGTGGTTTGCGGGTACAACATGCCCGTATTGGTACACAACTTGCGCTCTATTACATCTTATCCTCATCACGTTAGACGAAAATCTAATGAGTGTATCAAGCTGGGATGCTGCCTTCTTCAGTTTACGGCGAGGAGATTCCCATTCGTCAAGCATGCCATGTTCTTGGGCGTACTCAGCCACCATGTGCTTGTCACCATCATATATTCTTGTGATGGGTTCATAAGTACACTCCCCGCTTTCCCATTGTACCAACATCTGAATCTGAGTATTCTTTCCTCTCCCCTTGGTACGATGGCCAATGACTTTTGTCATATTGTATTTTCCATCATCATCTGGAGGTGAATCAACATAATCACATATGTCTTGATAATCCAGTAGTTGCTCAAATATATCCTTCCCTACCTTAACTTTGAATCGACGTCTTGCCTTGTCATTCTCCATTCTGTCTTGAAAATCTCCAACATAGTCAACGATCTCCCCTGCACGGCGCTCCCCATTTTCCTCTTGGGTTAAGAAGTTTCGGCCAATAAGGTCAGATGGATCATATCCAGCTGAGAATGGACGGTCATCATGGGCGGACATTATGATTTCAGATATGTCTGAACCATGCGGTGAGGACGAGGGATCTGGACCGGGTGCAGGAGGAGGTGCCGGGGTGATGCGATTGTTGACATCAGAGCCTCTAGTGATCTTCCTTAAGCCTGACCTGACAAGAACTTGCTGTGTTTCCTCATTCCACACCTTGTAAGTAACTGAATGACCCACCGACTCAGAGAAACCGATCATCCTGACAGCAATCTCATTTGATTCAGAGGGAAACGAGGATGATCCAGGCTCCTGGTAGTTGGCAATGTAACATACCTCCCAGAATACAAATTTCATCATCACACTGATGTCCGGTGTTTGCCCAAATAATGCCTCATATGGGGTGCGCCAATGAAGTTTCTCACGTGCCGTGCGATTCATAATGTATGCACAGTATTGGAATGCCCATAGCCACTCCTGTGGTGGAGCCCCAGACCAGTTAAGAACCCAGTTGGCATACCTCTTGACGTCTTGATATATACGTTCCGCAAAGTTCTGCTGTTGCTGATTCGGCTCTGACTGCCAATCGTCTATCATGTATGAGCGCAGGACATCCTTAACCTTGGTGCTAATCTCTGCTTGGGCACGGTCGTTAGTGAGCCTATCCATTGCTCCACTTGTCCTGATCACATCATTCAATGTATTCACAAATTGGGCATCAGAGTTCATACCGTAGATCTGTATATATCGTGACCTTCTCCCCACAAACACCTGCGCGCATGTTTGGCTTCCGTTATATGCCGGAGTATCTGTGTAAACCGTATCAGTAGCAACTTGCTCATTCCTTCGCTCTACATTGGCGGCGGGAAAACGTGATCAGTAACTATTGCGGATGGTTCCATTTGCCCCAACAGATTGATAGAAGTTGGTGGTTGCGTTCCTAGTACGTCTGACTACATCTTGAGGGACGTTAAGGAAGAAGATCCTCTCTGATTCGTAGGCGGGAGGGTTTATACTAATATCATAAACATTGCTCTCCGACACGTCATTGAGGTCATTTGCAAACACGGCATTGCGGCGTGCCTGGGACAGGATGGACGGTCTAACATTGGCTGCTTGGACACGGATCGCGGTATATGCCTCGATACCGATGGGTTCTCCAACTTGGTTGAATCCGTCGTGCGTCGATGTTGATACTCGTTCTTGCAGGGACATCCATTGCGCGTTGGTGGATAGTATACGATCATGGCGAGATGGATCCCACGGCATATCCCTTGTGAGGAACACTGTTGGCAGGGTATTCGCCTCCTGATCAGTGAAAGGTCGTACTGTGACATACATCAGACCCTCAACACAGTCAAATGGTATAATATAACCCTCCTCCGTCGTAGCACACTGCGTCCCCCCCATGCTAATACTCCTATCATCCACGTGTACACCGTTGTCCTCAACTTGTAAACATGATATAATCGATCTGCCAGCAGGGTGGTAAGCACATTGGTTAAATATTGCAATAACATTACCCGCCTGAGTGGGTATTACTCCACCAAAAGTACCAATCTGTAGGTTCCTCATCTCATGGTTATCAATACCGGTGACGTTTAGCGTTCTGTCACTCATAGATATGCACCTTACATCATCCCCACATATAACCCCGTTTGCTCCCCTATCAAATAGACATCTGCCCTTGCACGCATTCACCCTACATATCATATATTCTATGCCCGTGCTACGGAGTGGACCGGCAGAGGTAAAGTGCGTATCGCATGATATATAATTGACCGAATTAAATCTATCCGCTAGCGTAACCACCCCAGTGTTATTATTGTTATTGTTGTTGGGACCAGGCTCATTTATGATGTACGTTAGCATTTGATTCTCCGGGTGAGTATCTACACGTAATTGCAAATCATATGTGGTATCATCTAACGGCGGCGTTCCTCCATTAGGGATGGTGACAGTAGTACCTTGTAGGTGGCTTGGGTCAACCATTGGTTTAATGTCAACCATTGGTTTAATGTCCGTATCAGACATCTTGCAAGTAATATCCTGCATTTGATATTTGTTGGTTTACTACGTCGGGTTGTTCACGGTTGATGGTTATGATGCTGGCCAATTCCACCCAATTTTATTTTGTGCCACGGTACATCCGAGGTAAGGACAGGGTTATTATATCGACTCCCTCAGTTACCAGTTAGTAGACCGCAAGTTACTATTCTTCTTCTTGCGATGTATAGTATAACATTAATTAATTAAATAAACCTGCTCTTCCCATAGAGCGGGACTGTTAATCTAACAAGTGAATGGTCTTACAATTCAATATCATCCGTAAGTCCAGCGAGCGCCAGAGACAGATTACAATACGCAGTATACAAACTACAACTATCTAGACAACGTCTATCTATTATTCTTCTTAATCTTCTAATTTATAAGCTCTCTTCAAAATTCAGTAAGCAGGTAAAATAAGGTACACTGTCCTTTGAATAGGATGCGTATCTCAGTATCCGTTGCATGGGATTCTGTCAGAATGATTCAATTGTCGTAACTTCATAAACATAAATTCCCCTCTAACAACCTAATCTGATAATAGACCAACCAGCGGTGGAAGTAATATATTGCAATTGTTTGCGGAGGGTGTTGTTTATTGTTTTGATGTTGCAATGCAAAAGTAAAATCTCTCTACTTAATTTTGCAATTGATCTCCCCGACAGCATCAGTTACGTCCAGATCCAGCATCATCCGGTTCTAATATCATTAATAGCATCTAGTACTAATATGCCTATTAAATTACATATGTATTGCAATGTACCTAGTTAATTGTATCGTAGACAGAGGAGGAAATTGTCGATGATGTGCATAATTTTGAGTTGTAATAATGATGGTCAGTGAGCCTCCTACCGGTAAAACAATAATTAGCCGATACAATAGTCGTTAACAATGGTGATGGGTGACGTAGGAGGGGGGCGATGGTAGGTCTTTCAAGTTAGATGTTAGATGTTAGATTGCCAGAGTCTGTTAGCTCGCCAATTTTATTCTTAATCTGACCTGACCGGAGGAGGACAATTAAAAGTGGTTGGAGTTACTAGGGTAAACTGATATGTAATTACGTAAAACATAAAATTTCCATATTTAATTATGTAATTGCATGAATTTTCTAATGTAATTACGCAAATGCATAATTTTTTCATAAAGATATATTTTGATCAGTGTACTTGAGGAGTGCATAAAAACCTCAATATTGTGAGTGCTTATGTTATTATTGATGTTTCTTGTAAGGTTTAGTAATAAGTTTTCATACCACCACTAGTTTTTATCAAGAAACAATATTTGAAGTTGTAGAATGGGCTCAAAGTAAGCTGTTTGTAGTTTATTTCCTCCCAACTTAGTGAAATAAAAAGCTGGTGGGATGGATATTGGATACCATTTATGAGAAAACACCTCAGACATTAAAGGTATCTTAAGGCTGTCGCTGAGATTTGGTCTTGGTCTTAATATTGACACTGTCACATCCTTTGCTCTCGACCCTCACCCAAGAGGAAACACGCTTACGATCCCCAGGGCTAATCAGTCCTAAAACCACACAAATTTTAGAAAACCATCCAGCGAAAAACCAAAAACGACAACAGCAAACCACATTACCAAGAATGACAGCAAGATGGCACTTCGAGCAACGAATAAAGTATCTGTGTGGTTACAGGTGTTCTTGGCCATTGTTCTCTACAAGAAAATGATGCCAGTCCACTCACAAAAGTTGGTGGAGAATAAGTCCATGTGTGAACACCGTCCGTCTTGTCTTGCCCGCTGTTGTCCGAGGCAACAATTCCAGCTGTTATGCAGCAATTTTACCCTCCCTCGAGCTTTGCAACAACATGGAACTTTGTTTCATTCTGCTTGGGAAGTGACAACTTTGGCCAGAGCTACGATGAGAATGGCATGTCTATGGCTCTTTTTTACCTGCACCAACCTACCTGGACAACAAGTGGGGTGGGTATTGGGCAAGGAGAACATGTTGTCAGTCTGGTTCAGATGATCAAGATACCTGTGGCGATAGTTCAAAATTCAGTTGGTGCCGGAGTGGGGAGTTGATTGTTAACACACTCCCATTGAAATTAGCTGCGATTCAGGTGTTCTTCTCGTCAAAGCTATTCGGGCCACATCTTTTGGGTCGAACGCAGGGAATATTGAGATAGTTGTACCAGCTATTCCACCCTATTACTATATGACTTCACCATTGAACACTGTGAATTGTGAATACAGAGTCCAATGGCTCCGCACACCGGGTCTCAGATGCCGATGAAGTTCAAATCATCATTGCTCATCCGAATGCACTTGTCAAGAGCCCTTGTCAGGACTTCACGATCTTTTTGGATCCATCTTCTGCTGTGTTGCTCACAGAGGCACCATCAGCTTGCACATCCTCCAACACCTTAGGTACAACAACATTGACCCCACAGCTGCACACCTACTTCCATAACAGACCCACCTACTATGGGAAATGATATTAGTAATGAAGATAGTAGAGCTTTTTCTTAGGGTCTTCTCACTGGCATATTGGTGCTGCCTATCCTTGTGATTTTTTTTAGCAGACAGTTTTGATTGAGTAGAAATCTGGTGATGCAAAAACAAAATAAAACAGAATAAAAAATAAGTTTTCCCTTTCAAGTTATGTATCTTGTGGCACATCAACACAAAGGCCGCAGATAATAGACGTAGTAAGATGCCGTGCTGTCGTCGTGTATTGCGACATTTTAGAAGAGATACTGAGACAGCGTATGTTAATAGATGTTAATGCAGACAACAGAGGCATTGAGGATACAACAACTACAACAGGATACGATCAACATAGACGAGGAATAAATATGATTATAAATTATCAATATTAAAATAACTTTGCTAGAATTGCCGTGTTGTAATTATATTTCAAGCTAGTCCAACCATATCTTAGCAACAGGATGATGAATCTTTATTAGTGCTTTGTAAGTGATCCTCTGACTACTCTGATTGATGGCAACACGGATAGAATGGCAAGATGAACATGAGATCCTGTGAAAACTGCCAGCCGGCACTTACGGTTATTAATATTCGATTACCTCGAGTAGCTACAGCAGCAGAGTATATACAATTTAAGAGCATGTACACTCATTAATGTTATGTAGTTCATTTGTATTGGTATTGATTTTAATTATATAAACGCACCATCAAACACGCTATAATAACACACACCCAATAAAACATACGATTGAGATACAACACGCTTATCAAGGTTACGTGTCCAAACTAATCTCATCTCTTCCCCCCATCAAGACCCTAATGTTACGATATAAGATATTCTTATAGTTACGTCAGCGGTAAGAACATCTAATTTGGCAGGGTTATGTTTGCGGGGGCGGCAGATAGTTATTAAAGCTTAGTTAGAGCCGATTGGCAGGGGCAGAGACGGCTTGACAAATGCTTATTGTTACGTCAGTGGTAAGAATCTAATTTGGCAGGCGGGTTGCGTTTGCGTCTACAAATTCGATCCGTGATATGGATGTTAATCTAATACTATCCCTCAATGGTTTAATACTAACCATCTTCTAAGCCCCTTCATTCTAAATACCATTGAACGTCGCATCAACTTTTGAATGCGCTGAACAAGTTTGTCAACAAACAACCGAGCTCGATTATCCCTCACGATTGCTTCCTCGTGTTCACGATTATCAGCACTGTATTCAGACTCCCACTGTGCTAATACATGATCATCTGGATGAAGGCTTGGATCGGCACGGCCGGGTACCAACACCAAACATTCGATTGGATTACCCATCGGATCTTTAAACTCTCCCTCACTTTACTCAAACTCATGACTGTTATTGTTGTAACGGAAGGAGCATATTAATATATCTGTTAAATCGAATGTCCCAATGTCATATGCACTAACTTCTATTCGAGCTGAATGGGATCATCCCATTCTAGTTCTTTGAATAGTTGTAAATCTGAAACGAGCATCAAGTCCTGCCAAGAAAATGAGTCTCAAGATGTGGACTAGGAATTGATAACGTATCATCACTACTGCTGCTCTCTCCACATATTTGTAGTTCATAGAATGAGCGGCGTACGATAGTGTAGATTCATGTTTTTGAAAAATGGCCATTTTTTATCAATATCAAGCACTTCTACTTAATGAATCAGTTTATGCTTAACTTTTTAACCATTGACAATCATAACAAGATAGTACCAGATTCGGAATCAGCGTGCACAACTGCATTGGATAAGATGTGGTATAGTCCATTAAGGGGATAGTTTGTGGTATGTCAACCATTCATCATTTAACAGCACAATACAGAATTGCGACACAAACATACATTTCTCGGTTTCGCACTAGTACATATGGAACGAAGTCCTCCTTTGTGAAATAATTTGTCGAGATGATTTCTATATTGACTACCAACTGTAGACTATTATAGATAAAGGGTAGAAGTAGTAAGGACAAGCCTTCAAAAATTCACTTCTGTGTGGGAGATAGGATGTTGTTACCTAATATCAATACACAAGCGAAATGTTCTCAAGCGTATCACTAGTTATCCAACCATCGTAAAGTTACTGTATATACTATATCTGTGATAAAGGTGAGGAGTCAACAAAAATCTTTTAATTGGCTTCATCTAAGTAATCTTGAATCTGCTCAGGTGCCAACAAACGAAACTTGCCATCACTTTTACTAACTACCCCAACCTCAATATTATGGCCACTCATTTCACCCTCAAATCCCTCACGTAATGTCAAGAGAGCAGTATGAATAGCATCTTCAAGTTCCATATCATCTTGGTATCTCTTCTCCAAAAAGTTTTTGGCGTTGACATATCCCTTTTAAATATTATTTGGTGGTGGATCATGAGATGATTATGTTGAAAAAAAGTCAGCTACCACCAGTAAAGTTCAATATAAACACGCACCTTTCCAATGGCAGTAGCTTTCCAACCAAAGTATGCCCCACTAGGATCAACTTGAAATAGCCTTGGCACACAATCCCCATCCATGCCCGCTACTAATAGACTAACACCAAATGGACGCACTCCACCTGATTGTGTATATTCTTGCATGATTGACGCTGTCGATTTAACCAGTTGTCCTACAGGTTTTGTCTCTCGATATTCACGAAAGTATGCTTGAGCTGACTTGCGTGCCTTTCGAACTGCAGGATATTGGGTAAGTATGCATCAATAACATTTTTTTTTTTCAATTCGTGTAATAAACTCACCCAACACACGATAGTCTGGACCAACGCCAGCATAAACAAAGCCACTCCCTTCTGTCACTTTTTCAACTTTTTTAACATTTTCACCCTCAACTAATGCACTACTGAATTTCTTATCCGTTGCTATTACTACTCCGTCCGTGGCTGCAATACCTAAAGCAATACGCCCATTGGCTACTGCATTTAGTGCGTATTCAATTTGAAGTAATTTTCCAGTACGGGAGAATGTTGTTAGTGAGAATGAGTAGGCTGAATCTCCCATGTTTATTGGATGTCTGCTAATATTAATGTGTAAATAATATAATACCTATTATTATCAGAAATCAGATCTGCTACGAAGGATTTGCAGGGCTGCATTAAAAGTGCGGGGGCAAAATCGAATCGCTAAAAATAGCAAAATCTTTTCTTTTGAACTTCAACTGAAATAATCCCGTGGAACAAAATATATCTAATAGACTCCCCCTGAAAATTGAAAACAATATAGACATAATTGGTTATTTATTGGAAAAAATTGTCTAAATCAAGTAAGGGTCTAATTTTTGTAAAAGTAGATCGATGGAGGGACACTAACCTTTTGGTGTTCACTTGTTGTTAGGTACTACCCTCTCTCAGAGGAATAATAAGCTTACTCTCTCCTAATATGAATTCTGTTATCATTGCTTCCGTTGTCGGCTCGGCAGCCGCATTTGTCCCAACACCTTCGACTCGGTCTTCGGTTGCACTTAATGCCGAGAAGAGTCAAGCTCTTCCATTCTTAAACAGACCAGCACTTGTCAGTTCATGATTACTTTGTCTTCTTCACTTTCGTATCGTATATTATTGATCACGTCATCTCACCATTGACTAATCTCTTCACATATTATTAATCTTGAAAGCTTGATGGATCTATGGCCGGAGATGTAGGTTTCGACCCCCTTGGTCTATCTAACATTGATGATGTAGGTATTGATCTCTACTGGCTCCGTGAGGCCGAAATCAAACACTGCCGTGTTGCCATGCTTGCAGTTGCCGGTTTCCTCCAAGTTGAAATCTTCGGACCAGCTATAGGGTGTGAAGCCGCCACAGCTAAATGTCAAACGGATGCATTCTGGCAAATTTGGAACTCGCACCCTCAATATATTGCCGCGGCACTACTTTTCATTACTATCTTTGAAGCCATTAGTGGCATTGCCGCCACAAGTGGACGGGAGAGTGGTGACCGTGCTCCCGGTGACTTTGGCTTAGATCCCTTGGGTTATATGAAGGGAGACCCCGCCAAGGCCGCTCGTCTTCAAGCACAAGAAATTGCCAACGGAAGGTTAGCTATGTGGGCTGCTGCTGGTTTAATTGGTCAGGGATGTCACAATCATTTAGGTGGTGTTGAGGCTATGACTCAGTCTTTGAACGACAACATGTAAGCATCTTTTAAGATTTTCTGTTTTTGTTTATGTCCCCCCACTCTTTATTGACATGTTTTTTCTTTCAATCAATTTAGGTTCTGAACTGCGACATTCAATGTATGATAGATTTTTTGTACTGATTAGTATGTTGATGAGGGAGGATATAATGGCTTGATAGTACAAAAGAAACCATTTGTCGGAATAAGGAATAATACTACTCTTAAATTCTTGCCAAAACTATTAGAACTTGCCCCAGTAAATTTACGCACACTCACGCTTTTTAACAAGTTAGATTTGACACATTAGATTAGTGTTTTTCTCTTTATTAACGATTATCAAATATGATGGAGTGATTTTGGCTCAATTCTTCCGGTGAGCTCTTTAGATAAATGACATTGCCATAACTAATCCCAATTCACTCTAGACCGTAGCGGGCTGCAGCAGTTTTTCACCATAAGTCAGTCAGAATCTTCCCAAGGTAATATATATAAAAATCATATATTACACCTATTTCAGCCAAAGTACCTTTCTGAGTTGAAATTAGTTAGGTTTAGGTTGTATGTAGGGTATTTGTTATCGACCATATCTCATTAAATATAATATATATTGCAATCTGTACATTACAAAGTTTGCTATATATCACTTGAACTAAGACTTCTGAAGTTGGCATATGATAAGTCAAACTTTTCATTTTTGACCTCAGTAGCCTAGAATCAAAATCACTACGATATTTACAATACTGTGTCCCACGTTGGATTTGGCTCCAAGCAGATGCAATATTCGAATTCTACGTGCAATTTTAGGTAGGATAGGGTGTTATAACCTTTGATATGGTCAATATTTGATGAATATATTGCAAAAGTTAAGTGCTGCATTAACCACCTACAATTTTGCAAATTTGAGGCTTCTAGGCTGAATATTGGCTCCTGTGTTCAATTTGGTGGAATAAGACCACTATTATTGGATTCAGCATGGAATTCTGGTTCAGATAGGTGCTCTTCAATATTCAGCTCGACAAATTCGGCCAATATATGACCATTGTAAATGTATGTGGGAGATTCTCACTGACTTTTTTTTAGATACCGGTGCAGCCCCTCCCTGTAAGGAGTGATTGTTGGTTAAACCAAGAGTCATAGGATTTTATACGATCCACTGAATGATATATTAGGATGTTAAGTTTCCAAATCTCGTTGGCATGTTTAAGAAGGCCACGTGGCAACTCGGCAGAGCACTTACTAATAGCAGCCAGCTGGTGGTGCGCGCCATTAATAAAAAGAGAGTTGTCTTTTTACGTTTGAATTCTAATTCTGGAGACAGGGAAGAGGATCTCCTCCATAAGAAGGATTTGAAAAGACCCCAGTTAATTATATTAAGGTATGATATCAATGCTTTTTTCAATTGTACCAATTTTGCACACTGTAGGCCTCAGCTCTATGTATATTGACTAATAAACGAATATAAGGCGCCGGGATCATGCTTCTATCCTATTAGATAATGGCGGGCCTGTTATTTAGATTCAGTCAGATACACATACCTCCCTTTGCGATTGCGCCCAGAGCTTGTGTTTCGGGTACGGAAATGTGGACAAGAAAAAAACAACTATGCAACTTCAATGTATGACACTTATAGTATTTGAACTATCAGTTTTCACTTAAGATGAAAACTTCTAAGGGGGAGAGTATGGGATGGGGAGTGTGTGTGTGTGTGTGTGTGTGTGTGTGTGTGTGTGTGTGTGTGTGTGTGTGTGTGTGTGTGTGTGTGTGTGTGTGTGTGTGTGTGTGTGTGTGAGTATGAG
>Ga0214477_100973_pt1 | contig 16743 bp, 10 predicted proteins | sample M1_20Mar14CPVII9_FD_165058 | JGI IMG/M metagenome (GOLD analysis project Ga0214477, IMG submission 165058) | Marine eukaryotic communities from Monterey Bay, California, United States - M1_20Mar14CPVII9sort6BwellC16 | ecosystem: Environmental > Aquatic > Marine > Unclassified | place: USA...
ACATCTTGCCTCAGATTGGGCCAAAATTTCCAAATCAGCCACACATTTGGCCACACCAACCCCTGTTGTGATGGTTTGTGGTGATGATAGCACATGTACAATGTTGCAATGGCAATCAAGTACCCATACAGCAGTCATTTACCACCTTCAGCACATTTCTAGAGATGAGGGCAACACTTTTACAGCCACTTGTTGGCAGATTTTCTGTGAGAAACTTCAAAACCTGACCAACAACTGGGCAATGATTGGCTGTCTACTAGTGCCCCCCTAGAGATGCAGGCTAGCAAATATACTGATGGATTGGCATTATCTAGGTACCTAACAAGTTAGTTATCAGTTGCAGCACCTTTCTAGAGGTACTGGTTGCACTTTTACAGCCATGTGTAGGCCAACATCTTGCCTCAGATTGGGCCAAAATTTCCAAATCAGCCACACATTTGGCCACACCAACCCCTGTTGTGATGGTTTGTGGTGATGATAGCACATGTACAATGTTGCAATGGCAATCAAGTACCCATGCAGCAGTCATTTACCACCTTCAGCACATTTCTAGAGATGAGGGCAACACTTTTACAGCCACTTGTTGGCAGATTTTCCGTGAGAAACTTCAAAACCTGACCAACAACTGGGCAATGATTGGCTGTCTAGTGCCCCCCTAGAGATGCAGGCTAGCAAATATACTGATGGATTGGCATTATCTAGGTACCCAACAAGTTAGTTATCACTTGCAGCACCTTTCTAGAGGTACTGGTTGCACTTTTACAGCCATGTGTAGGCCAACATCTTGCCTCAGATATTGGGCCAAAATTTCCAAATCAGCCACACATTTGGCCACACCAATCCCTGTTGTGATGGTTTGTGGCAATGATAGCACATGTACAATGTTGCAATGGCAATCAAGTACCCATGCAACAGTCATTTACCACCTTCAGCACATTTCTAGAGATGAGGGCAACACTTTTACAGCCACTTGTTGGCAGATTTTCCATGCCGAGAAACATATCAAAACCCCACCAACAACTGGGCAATGTTTGGCCGTCTAGCGACACCATAGAGATGTAGGCTAGCAAATATACTGATGGATTGGCATTGTCTGGGTACCTAACAAGTTAATAGACACCAGCATTCTCTTTTACAGCACCATGTTGGTGGTTTTCTTGCCCCAGACTGCCCAGGTCAGGAAAAAAGCTTGATTTCATGTCAGCTTATCAGCAATGTTAGATCATCCAGTGGTGTTGTAGCGCCATACTTCCACCAATTAATGGTTGTTTGGCATTTTTAGGTGTATAACAAGGTCAGTAACACTCCTAGCACCATTAGACATCTGTAGTAGGTATGTAGGTTTTTACCTGCTCCTCCAGATACCCATCTCAAGGGGCTTGGTGAATTTGACCGTTTCTTTTTGTGTGTTATTTTGTGTAGATGATGGTAAATAGCTTGATGGCGGCGGCAATATACTATCTAATATATCATGGGCCCGCCGCTATTTGAAATCACAGGAGGACCTGGTAATATTCACGACGATGGCGATGACTTTGAGCAGCACTGGCAAAATGCCGATAATTATTCGAGTGATGATAATAATATAGTTGATATCACTCACCAGCCACAGCACCATTTACTCAACGACCAAATTCATGATGTATCAATTCCACTACAGCAAATGCAACAACATATACAAATACCAACATCACAACAATTGGCACAGAAAATGTTAGCCTCAAGAGGTATATCTAATGATATACAACGAAGTACAGATGATGAACAATTATTTGCAAATCCAACCGCTGAGGAGCTTATACCACCGTGGATAGATGATCCTCTTATTGTAGGCAACACCGCCGCCAATACATCTAATTTACCTTCCGCAAGTAAAAATAACAATTCCGATACTGTTATAGAAAATAACAGCAACACATCATCATCTATATTATGTCAATCAACAAATAAAAGTGTCACATTCAATACTAAAGATGAATTCCATTCCTGGGATGAACAACTAGATGTATTAAAATATATTGATGAGGAGTTTTTCAATGTAGCACATTATTTAATTGATGTAGTTGGTATTGATAATAATAGTACAGATAATTATTATTGCAAGTACAGTAAAGAGGAGGAAGAGTTGATATTATTAAGAAGTACGCAACAGCAAAATAAACAACAACAGAAAAATGGTGCAAATAGAGGAGATATTAGCGGTGGATGTGGAGGTGGTGGGATATTGACGAGGTTATTTGGATGCGGCATTGATATATCTGCTGCAGATGTTTTCAAGTTTGATGACATAGATTTGGAACAACGAGAACGAGAGCAACAAGAGATTATCAACAGCCAACAACAGCAACAGGTAGATGAGCAAGAGAGATTAGATGAGGGGAAGAAAAAGTATCAGCTCACAAACAAGTTGGTGGATGATTTCGTAGAGGCTGTCAAGTATCGAATGGAGATTATAGAGAATTCGCCATCATCAGAGGAAGAAGAAGTTGGAGATGTGAGTGATGTTGTGACAAGGACGAGAGAGGTAGCACGAAAGATGTACGCTTATGGACTTCCCATAATTGGAATGGTACCTAGAACTTCGAACAGTAGTGATAGCAAGGATGACGGCGAAGAGAAAGCTGTTACAGTGGACACTGCCGATGGTAATAATGAGAACGAAGATGCTTTGGTAAGTCTCACTTATTTTCTCTTCTTTATACTATGCTTACTTATAACATAACTCATACCACAAATCATATATAACTTATTTTCTCTTCTTTATACTATGCTTACTTATAACATAACTCATACCACAAATCATATATAGCTTGATACATTTGGCCAAGGTCCACATCATCGCCAATACTTTCCTGTGTTGCCCATCAATGATGACGATGAGGAAGGATACGGTAATGAAGCAGATGAAAATGACCAGTATGCATCTAACCAACTTATCAATACAACCAACGAAGCAGCAACAAAGAAGAAGAAGAAATTTCAACTACCCACACCTAAATCTGTCTTATCTTCCCTTATAGGCAAACAACCCAAGTCATCTGCCACTCCAAATGAAGAAGAATGTCAAAGAAGGTTGACCGAGATACGAATTGAACTACGAAAATCGACAGCTATGTTGGATAATTCTCAAAACCCTGCTGTTAAAGATGCATGTCAACGTCGAATATCTAAGCTTAAAAAGGAGAGACAGTTTTATCAAATCATTCAAGAACGATCTAAGGTACAATCCATGTTACATACGTCAAATGTAGAGAGTGTAAAGGGAGCATGTAAAGAGCGAATGAAACAATTGATATATGAGTTGGAGACACTGCAGATGGAAGAAGAAGAAGACGACGATGATGGAGGCCCTACTTTGCCAAATGACACAAGAAGAGAACAACCTCCTGACGATGTAGAAGATAGTCAGTGGTTTGAAAGAGTAGTTCAGTACGTCAATGAAAGTGGTGCAACTTTACATGATAATGATGATGCTACTATGATAATGCCTAGAGCGACAATACCAGTCCAACAATCCAGGGGGGCTTATCATCCGTCAAGGAGAAGAGACGAGTACTTTCCAAAACATCACCAGTATCAGAATTACTACCCTAATAATCCTCAACAACGATACGATGATAGCCGAGTTCTTTCACCTAGAAGAAACACCAGAAGTCAAAGTCCTGTTGCTCGCGCTGTGAGTTCGAGGTCCCATTGGATTGGATGAATGGTTTCTTCCTGATTGTGTATGAACAGAATATAGACATCGAACCATACTCACGAATGAACGACACTTACTACCTGACACCCGCTGACTTCTAGTCTGAGGAGTATTGTTAATTGAAAAACAAGGTGAGACTGACACCCCCTGGTGCACTTGCCTCTGTCAAGTCTGTGGGTACTGCTGTTGCTTCATTTCGCCATTATCAGTATTCTTTGACATGAGATCAATATCAAATCGGCTAAGATCTGACGATGAAGACTTGTTCAAAACGGCAGCAATGATATTAGTATTTCTACTCAATTAAGTAGAAGTTTCAGTGGCCGCGTTGGCAAGAACTGCAAGAGCAAGACCGGTTGAGGTGTTTTGTTTGGTTTTAGTTCGTCCCGGGGCGAAACATGGCGTTGTTTGAATAGCTAGGTATGGAATGTTTGAGTCTATCCACAAACCGTAGTTGAAATTTAGTCTTTACATATACTTCCAAACATGCTGCAAACAAAACCCTCATCATCTTAGATACTGTAAAACAACAACTCCTTCTCACGGTTGCTCACTGCCCTCTTATACGCCTTATCAAAATCCTTTGGCAGTACAACATATCGATTCTCTCTCACGGCCTGTAACCCCGCCTCGGCACAGATACTTGATACATCGGCACAACTAACCTTCTCACTACGGTTGACGTAATCTTCCAAATCAAGCTCATCACTCAAATTCATCTTTGACGTTGCAGCCTGGAAGACCATACGCTTTTGACGACGATCTGGTTGGGGGAATTCAATCTTACGATCAAGACGTCCAGGACGTAATAGGGCAGGGTCAAGAGTATCAGCACGGTTAGTTGCCATAATAACCTTAACGTTCGTAGTTTGATCGAATCCATCCATTTGATTCAATAATTCAAGTAGGATACGCTGCACCTCACGATCGGCACCCGTTTGGGCATCGAAACGTTTGGTAGCAATGGCATCAATCTCATCAATAAAAACGACACAGGGGGAATTTTCACGTGCAAGACGGAAAACATCACGGACCATACGAGGTCCCTCACCAAGGTACTTTTGAACAAACTCCGACCCAACCATTGAGATGAATGTGGCTGAGGTGGCATTAGCAACTGCCTTGGCCATCATGGTTTTACCTGTGAGATATATTGATAGTGGGGATTGTTATTGATGAGAAAGTTAGCTAATTATAAAATATAAAAAACATGCACATAAGTATAAACTCCAATTAATACAACACAACCCCTAAATAAACAATAACAAAACTCACCAGTACCCGGAGGACCATACAACAATACACCCCTTGGTGGATCAATCCCAATCTGTTGATACAAATGATGTTGAATCAAAGGTAATTCAATAGCCTCCCTAACTTCTTGTTTTTGAATATCCATACCACCAATATCCTTATAGGTAACATCCGGCTTCTCACTCATCAATTGTACAGTCGAATCACTTTCCGGTGGTAAAATATCCACCACCGAATGCGAGTGTCGATGTAACGCGATAGACGTGTTTGGTTTTAACATCTCCCTATCCAATGTACTTAATATTCGAACGTAATAATTCGATCCGGCAGTGGAACTTACAATACCATAATTGGCATCAATCATTTCATTAAATTGACCAATTACCAATGGCACACTTTGAATACGACGTATCTCCTCCTTGGCACGTAATAATTCACGTTGTAAGTGACGCATTTCATCTTTTAAATATTCCTCTTGTAATTCGACAAATTCTAATTGTCTTTCGAGTGTTTTCATCTCTTGATATAAATCGTTGGATGGCTGAGATGTTGTTGTTGTGGATTCTTCTACCTCCATTTTGGAAGTGTCTACCAATGGTGTCATTACTGCTGCAGATGCCATGTTTATTTGTTATTAGATACGTTATTGTGGTATTGTGGTTGTTTGTTATAGTTGGACTCCTCTGAGTTGTTGTGTTATGTTTTTTTTGTTTTAATGGTTAATTGCAAACCTTCAATCACCGCCGCGCTTACAATATCCTTACTCCTTACTTTACTATTATACTATCGTCGCTAATATCGAATCCGTCAACTAACAACAGTAACAATAACAACTGCTCTTAACCGAGTAGAGAAATCGGCAGAGTCTCAGATCTCTATGTCCCAATTAGTATCAAAGACTCCCAGTTACAAAATGTTTTTAATTATCAGCTTCGTTTACTTTAGTTTACCTTGGCAACATACTTGCCATCTCGTAACTTGGCATACTTTTCAAGTAGATCTACTACCTTTCCTTCTCCCCCTACAAACTTCTCAAGATATGGTACAGTCTCCTCAAGACTCCACCTATCCTTCATCTTAAACATGGACTTGATCCGAAGGGAGGGAATCAAAGATAATCCAGCCTCTGGAAGGTATTGATACCGACGAATCTCTTTTGGTGATTTGCCTTCACCATCATCAACACTTTTCACTCCAGAGATAGCAATCCCCTGCAACAACTCAACTCTTGGCTCATACTTCGACGACATGGACGGTAGTCGCATTGACCATTCATCCATTAACTCCTCTTCTTCCCACCATACTGCACTTCCAACACCAAGTTGAGCTGATGATGATGATGACTTGGGTGTACCTCGGAGGAAGACATGATGAGCGGCAAGCTTGGCTACTTCATCGGGAAGTAGTTTGATCAACTCTGGCGTCGTGTCCAAGTTCTTTGTACTTCCAACTGTATCATCATAATGAAGAATGGGTCGTAAGCAATGCCAAATGACTTCAGTTGCCAATGGAAGAGTCTGTGTATTCGACATGGTATGGAGTTGAGACGGTGGTCCGAATTGAGACTGGGAATAATTATTCTGAGATTGAGAATCTGCCAATGAAGGTGCTTCTGTTTCCATGTCAGCAGCATTATCACCGCCTTCTAAACGATGCCAATGTTCACGTATCTCACCCATAAGTGATGATAGTTTCATACCCTGAGAAGTCTTTTGTTCCATCCAGACTAAATCTAAATCACTCTCGAGTAATGCCGTTACAATTGCCGTGGCAACAGTTTGCCTTCCTTCTTCAGACAACATTCCATACCGATTTGTAAAAGAAGACTCTTCATCTGACGAAGATGGAATTACTAAAGCATCTTCAGCACCATAAAGTCGATTATGAATGGCATATTCAATCTCTGATTGAGATGTTCGACAAATATGTGCCAACTCTTGAATAGTATATCCAAATTTTACTTCTTCTTTTCTTCCCTCATTTGAAACAACTGGAGGAGGTGGATCAAACGGATCATACATCCAACGACTTAATGATCCACGTAACTTACTTGCAAAGTGTCCCGGTTGTAAATGTAACGGATCCAAGAAAAAGCATGAAGGAGATTCTTCACCTGGTACTAATCCAATTGACCGTGCAGGCATTGTAACCAACTCCTTCTTTCCTTTAGCAGAGCTGTCTGCTGATAACTTTTGACGTTTATTACTATCATTCTCCACCTCAGTAGATACCATTGGAGGTACTACAATATATGTATTGGATGTTTCCACACGTGTTAATTCCATAGTTTTACCTGATTTATTAGATGATTTACCTTCCACAATTAATCGAGCTGCAATTGGTTCAATACTACCACCTACACCTTCTTTATTAGGTTGTTCTGGATGTTGTTGTTCAGGTGGTAATATAGATGAATTTGGTATATCCTTCTCGGACGTATCACCTAATATATATACTGATTTTCCACGGATTAAATCTTCCATTGTTATTCCACTATTGGTGGACGGTAAACTGATTAGTATTAAATCATCATCATCTCTGCTGTTCTTGGGTTGTTGAGAAGAAGTTGCAGTAGATTTTGTTTTGTTATTTGGAAAATCAGATAGTGGTAGAGTTAGCAATGTGCCAGTTTTGTTGGATGGATCATCTAAACGACGTTCCATTGTATGTGTTGGTTGTGTTTGTATATATTGTATGATGTGGTAGATGTGATATCGATCTTTATTATGAGACTTGAGAAATTTTAGAGGAGTGATTTGTTGTTGATGTGAACTATAACTTATAACACTCAAACTACTACTCAATGAGTGAATGACGTCCAATAATATGTATAAACAGCAGCCTATATAGAGATATAAAGATGATGAACAATGTCCTGTTAGAGTTTGAGGTGATCGATGATCGAGATACAACGATAGATAGATGATAGAGGCGATATCGAGGGTATGGTGCACCACAAAAATATCGGTATCCGCTCATAACTACAAAAGTGATATTGTACCTACATAGTAGTCAACCATTGCAATAGATTATAATGTCAGATCAATCCGCCAATGGCAACATATGCCACATACTACCATGTTCAATAGACGAAGATATAACAGCACCAATCGGACAATACTTCAAACCTACGGCATTGGCTGATGAAATAGTTCAACCAACATTAAAAAATGACAAAGACGGTGCACCAGAAGAAGAAGATGATGATAACAATAAGAAGAATGTTACTATAATGGCAGCTCAGTTTCGCGGACGTGGATTATTATGTGCAGTGGATTCTCCTACTTCATCATCTACGACGGATAGTGGTTCCAGTGAAGAAGAAGGAAGTAGCAACAATGAAACAACATCAAAACAAACATTGTCAAAATTACCATCAAACATTATTGGTGTAGCTTTATCCGCCCAATCTGGTACCAGCAACAACAATACATCAGCATCTTCTAACAGTAAGGATCCACCAATGCAACCGCTAAAGGTAGTAGAGACATTTAATGAAGTATACAATTGGTCTCATGAACATGATGTGAAAAAGGTTATGAGAGAAAGGTATGGCAATGATAAATATGGACTGAATGCTGTATTGGGATGGTGTGATTTATCTCACGAGGTGAGTATTTAGTTAGTGTATGTGTTTGAAATGACATTTAGATATGTTGTGGAATCGTAGATGGGTTTAGATATTGAATCATCCAATGAAACTTGAGAAATGCTCACATCATATGTCTTATTTGTGTCTTATGTTTCTTATTAGGTGCATGATCCTATTCCAGTTCCTCCTTGAGTCGGATAGATCGGTATTATACAATATAACAAACAATAAAATGGTTCACAAACGAGGAGTATGAGGATGAAGTATGAGAGTAGAGAGAGAGTGGAGTACTAATGCTTGAAGAGAGTTAGGAAAATGTTCTTTTCCACAAGGTTACCTATGGATACTGCATGAACAGTCTAAGTAGTTATAATAATGGTAATCTCTTATTCACATCTCTGATGAAATCCGTAACTCCTAAAGCAAAGTTGATTCGTTTTTAGTTTACTTTGGTTGCTCTTGTGAGTGAGGTAGAAAAGTCTTGAGTTTATACAAGCATCTACAAATCCCCGTTATCTCCCGTCATCAAATATAAGTACTTGACAAGCATATAAACAAAAAGAGTGTTCTTTATTTGCCGCCATTGTACTACTACCTAGAGCTAGCAGGCAGGTAACCATAATGTTCTTGTACTACTGCCCTTGTGAGTTGTGAGCCTCTTCTTGACAAAGATACCTTTCTATAAGTGCTTTCGGTATCTTTTGGTGCTTTCGATTGATTGCATTGCTAATTCCCTCCACATCAAAAAATCTCTCACAGCCTCCTCACAAAGTATTGCATTGCAATAATACTAGACTATACCCCTCCTACCCCCTAATATAATAAACCAAACATGAGCAAATTCTCCTTCTACTCATCATCTCCAGAGGTAGAAGTTGAAAGTAGTGGAAGTGGAATGGAGATTGAGATAGAGAGTAGGAGTGAATCAATTGATAGTGTCGACAATACTGATGGAGAAGAACAGAATGTTGAGGATATTAATGTTGTAGATAGCGGTGTGGATAGTGGTGTGTCGGAGTCCAGCAGCGGTAGCAGCTTCGAGAGCAATGGTACTAGCAATGCGGAGAAGGAGGTTGTGGCCGACGAAGAAGTAGTTTCATTTCCCGATGAGGTTGATATGGATGCTGGTTCAGTAGAGCAAGGAGATACTGATACTGCTGTATCTAAGGACGATGACGAACAGCAAGAGGAGAAGAATACTGATTGCAATACCGCCGCTAACAATGTGTCAGCGGAGGAATATGTCACATGTGATGAAGAAGAGGTTGCTATTGCTAAATCCAACAGTAACATGAGCGAGGATGTATCATCCCAGGGCGAGCCCTTCGACGCCACCGATGAAGCTAACGACGACACTGTTCCATCCATTGAGTTTACCAGCTCCACAGACTCTACGTCCTCTGCCGTTGCCGATGATATCTCGAATCTCATGTTAGATCGTATAACCGCGATTGATAACATCCGCACCCTCCTCGAGAATGAGCTGCAGCACGATAATGATCTAATTGCCAGCTTTGCCGGAAAGGTTGCTGGCTTAGAACAAAATGTCGTCCGACTTGAGAGTAAGAATAGTGACTATTCCAAGGAGATATTAAAGTTGAGTGGAACTATTAATGAGTTGGTGGATAGTAATCATGAGAATATTGCACGTATCGTTGAGTTAGAGAAGGATATTGTACAGAAGAAGGATACTATTGAGGAACAGGAGGGTATGATTAGTACCACGGCTGATGAGAATGCAGTCTTGGAGGCCAAGCTTTTTGAGTTTAAGACAGAGAATAGTGCTTTCAAGACTACCGTGGAAGAGCTGACTGCCAAGAATACCAACTGTGCAGCAGAGATTGAGAAGCTACTTGCATCACTCGACAAGTTGGTTAACCAAAACACCGCCCTTGAAGAGAAGGTAGAAACCCTCGTAACTTCCAATACAAACATGAATGAGGAGATCGAGAAGCTCAACAAGGAGGTATCTGATGGGCAGGTTGAGAATACATCTCTAGGAGCCAAGATTACTCTTCTCGAGGGACAAGTAGAAACCGAAAAGGCTGCCACATCAAAGCTTGCCGACTTACATGCAAGTCTTGAAACTCAGATGTCATCTACCAAGAAACGTCTCAAGGAGGAGACTGATACCAACACGAGTTTAGCTGTGGACATTGTCAAGCTTAAGCACGAGGTTTCTGACGAGAAGACTGCCAAGATCCAAATGTCTGCTGAGATTACATCGCTTCAAGCCAAGATGACTAACCTCAATCAGCAGTTAGATAGCGAACGTGATGCTACAGCAAAGATTGCCAAGCTGCATGCAAGTCTTGAGTCTGAGATTGCATCTACCAAAAAGAAGAATTTCTTGGATGTCGAGAGTCTCAAAGTTAAGCATCATAAAGAAGTAGAGGCTGAACGTGATGCTACAGCAAAGATTGCCAAGTTGCATGCAAGTCTTGAGTCTGAGATTGCATCTACCAAGAAGAAGGCTTACTTGGATGTAGAGAGTCTCAAAGTTAAGTATCATAAAGAAGTAGAGGCGAATGAGCAACTCAAGCAGCAACTTAAGGATGAGCAGAACACAACAGTCAAGATTGCTGAACTTCAGGCATCGGTAGAATCGAAACTCAAGTCCACCAAGAAGGAAAAGGATGCTCTTATTGAAAAGTCTCAGCAAGAGCTACAAGAGATTCGTGATCAGCTTTCTGCCGAGAAGAAGAAGCATTGGATGGATATCGAGAGTCTCAAAGTTAAGTATCGTAAGGAAGTAGAGGCGAATGAGCAACTCAAGCAGCAACTTAAGGATGAGCAGAACACAACAGTCAAGATTGCTGAACTTCAAGCATCAGTTGAATCGAAACTAAAGTCCACCAAGAAGGAGAAGAAGGCCCTTATTGAAAAGTCTCAACTAGAGCTACAAGAGATTCGTGAGCAGCTTTCTGCCGAGAAAGAAGTCACTGCCCAGTTGAAGGTACTTCAGGAACGTCTTGATGAGACGGAGGCACATCTAACCACCACCACTAAGCGTAAGGATACATTCTATGACGAGATTCAAAGCCTTCAATCTGAGAAGACTGCACTTAATCAACATTTGGATGAGATGCAGTCCGACAATGAAGCAATGGCCACAGATCTCAATGATTCCATGTGTGAGGCCGAGGCATTGAACCAGCGATTGTCTGAACTTGAGGAAGAGAAGGCACGTGAGGCCGAAGCGTGGGCAGAGGAGAGGAGTAAATTAACTGCATGCATGCTTCAACAGAAGAATTGTTTGGATGAAGTCGAGAAGGAAAAGTCTTCATTGGAAAAGAAATTGATTAGAAGTATGCCACCCCTTCATTCTTCTCCTGCACCGAAGCAGCCCTCTCGACCGGATCCCCAGACGATCGAGCATTCTGATCTTCGTGGAGAGTTGACAAAGCTTCAGAAATCATTTGACAAGGAACGAAAGGAGATGATTGAAAGACAGTCTGGACTTGAACTCATGTTACAGGATGCCCTTACTATTGAGGATGACGAGACCGAGACCTATGAAGAGTACAAGGAAAACTCAACACAGAAGAGCCGTCCAATGAATATCAAGGCCAGAGCCTTGGAAAACATGAAGAAACGTCGATCTTCATCTAGGTCAAGGTACAACTCACCTTCTCCCAGGAAGACACCACCAAAGTCTATCAGAGGACCACCCCAGCCTTTGAGTCCGTTGACTATCGCTGGTCGTGCTAGTCGGTACTCTTTTGAGCCAGCAGGTCCGTTGAGCCCAAGCGAGTTGTCGGTCAATAGCTACTCAAGCCGTGGAAGTAGGGTTCCCGTTGACCCAGAGTAAGTATAAAGAAGAAGGAGTATAGTGAACCTGTATATAGAAGGCGTTGTTAGTATGTGGCGAAGAGATATACTGGAGTATGTACAGATGGAATAGAGATGAAATCATAAATGTAAAGAAATAAGTTGTAGTCCTGCACCATTTTACTTCAAGTATAGTTTCTTCTGAGATCTGTAATGATTATCAGTGCACAAATGTAAATGTTCTGATTGACAGTAGTAAGTATCTAAGGGTGGATTGCTCTAACTTTAACCGGTTGTCTGCTCTAATACGTAAGATGCCTTCTCCTGAGTTGCTGGAAAGCTTTCTGAAACGACCGCCATCATTGGGGATACATTTGCCTCGATCATCTTTTCAATGTTGTCAGGTATGCACAATTTATACAGTACGTTGACTGCCCATTCTTGTACATTCTCATTCTCGCCGTGTAAAACCATTGCCATCACAACAGCTTCTAATGCACCCTCATCGACGATTTGAACTTTAATTTCATCATCATTTGCAGCCAAATTGCAAAGGACACCGCACCCACGTTCTTGTATGTCTGGTTCACCTGCATGATTCTTCATGGCGGTTATGATTGCTGGGATGCCATCTACCTCCATTATGGAATCTCTATTCTGGGGGTGTACGCTTAATGTCCATAAAGCACGGCATCCCTTTTCTTGTACGCCCAAATCATCAGCATAATCCCACATTGATCGGACTATCATTTCCGCCCCACCGTTCTCACAGATATATATTTTGTTATCAACATTAATCCCGAGTATACTCAATACCCAACAAGCTCTCGCTTGGACACTAACATCATCTCTATGGTTTTGCATTGCCTGGATTATAGCATCTATGGCACCTGCATTGGCTAACAATACTTTATTCTCATCATCCTTGACACATAAATTTCGTAATGCCACTAACGCTTGGCACTGCACGCCTGAATCCATTGCTATAAAAAGTAGTGAGGGAGTGAGAGTGTAAGATTTCAATTGCATATTGAGGAGGAAAAAATGGCCAATAAAGACAACTCAATAAACTTACGATTGACAATCATGCTCACTACGATATTGTCACACCCTCCGCACTCGCGAATACGCCCTCGAGCCTCCTCGTGAACAGCAAGATTTGCCAATACCGCACAGCCATGTTCTTGCAATCCACAGTTCTCCATATTCTTACTCATCGCATTAACTCCCAATTCAATAAGATCCCCCTCGAGTGCATACGGAATATTCTCTTCTGGTATACATAAATTACTAAGGGCTAATAAGCACCCCTCCATAACAATATCATCATCTTCATACTCTTTCATTGAGTCTACACAGGCTTCTATACCTCCAGCATGTCCTATAGCAAGTTGTGCACTCTCTGCAGTTGCTGCCGCCATGAAAAGTACCTTACATGCATTTGTTTGTGCCACGGCATCCTGTGTTTTAGTTATAAAGGGAGTTGGATGTCCAAAATAGCAATGAGCAAAGATATTTATAAATCACAGACAGTCACAATACAATATACTCTTCTTCACCGAAGACGTACCTTGAAACATTTACCCATAGAACTAATAATAACTTCAAATCCGCAATTATTAGCACATTCATCTAACATATTAACATCTAAATCATGTACCAAACTTAATGCATGTAATCCCTCGGCCTGAACATGCGTGGACATTGAATTCATCATCATAATATTCACAATATCCAAGAAAGAATAATCATCTGAATTTAATGTATGTAATGCCTGACGTTCCTCGCGTGTTAATCGAGATACGGCAGATTTGGCACTTCCCCATTTATTACTACTACTACTTTTGGAAGAGGAGTTGGTATTATTATTATCGTGTTCATCGTCGTCATCATCATCATCATCGTCAACATTAAGTTTGCTAACATCAATCCCATCTAAGAATGTTTCACTTGGACGAGGACTTTTCCGTCGTAAGAACTCTCCCATACGTGCACTATCATGTTTATCCAATGATGATCTACGGTTACGCCCTCCATTACTACTATTGCCGTTCTGTCGTCTACTACTACTTGCTTCCTCCTCTTCATCAATACAATCATTACTTTTTAACCCAACCCTTTCACTCATTATTGGTTTCAGTTTACTCTTAACTTTAGTTGATGCTCTAAAATCCGTACCTACATCACTGGGGGGTAAAGAACTAGCAAGTCCACCAGCTCTTCCACTTCCTCTTGATGCTGTATGCTTTGTTTTGGAAGAGCGCAAGTTTCGTGATGAACTTGCACCCCTTCTACTACTACCACCTCTTCCCTTTGAGGAAGGTGGCGGTGCAGCCACTGCAACACAGGCAACCAATTCTTCCTTATTTGGATCTTGTGGATTACATGCCAAACACCGTCCTTTTAATACTTTCCCTGTCACTGTTATTGGTTCTAATTTGAATAATTTCTTCTTATAACATTTCTGTCCACATGTTGGACACTCGCCATTCCTTTCACGTTTTTTAATTAATTCATCACGAGAGAGAACTACCCCGCCTGATGATAGATCGTTACCGAATGTATCCATAGTCTATTTATATTATATTAAATGTTTCCAATTATTGGTTGGTAATATTGGGGTATCGTATTGATGTACACGTTTTGCAATAGATACCGCACTCTATGTATACAAGGCTTAAACCACCGCAATACAGACGCTATATATCTAATACAATCCAAAGTATACTATGCCTAGATTCTTTTTAGTATGCAGGCGGGTATAATGATACAGAGAATTGTTTCTAGTAGAGGGCTGAATGTCTTGGGTTGATCTTGACGGAATCGAAATGAAGTCCTCCTTCTGCTCTCGGCTCTGATATCAAATAGTAAACAGTGAGTATACGAACGCTTAAGGTGGTCCTTTATCCTATATTGATGAGATGATGGGCTCTATTTGATGCCCTATGAGCGTCGATTTGGTATTAGCTGCATTGTATATTATTATATGTAATTGGGAGTCTTTGATTCCTAAATGGACTTCTCTCTCTTGATAGTGGATTGTTATGTTCATGTTAGGATAGAATGAAGGATGATACCAACAACCCTCATCATTGCAGTATTGTTCTTTCAAGGTATTGTATTGCAAGTGGTGGTAGGTTCATCGAGTAGTCAAACTTTTCGAACAAATCCCTACGAGATACTAAACATTGATTCAAATTGCAGTAATGAAGAATTAAAGCAGAGTTATCGCAAGCTGTGCTTATTGCACCATCCTGATAAGAATGATGATAATGATGAGGATTTCAAGTTCAAGGAGATACAACATGCATACTCATTGATTGGTACCCCAGAAGATAGACGGAAGTATGATATGATGAAGAGATTTAATCGATACTCATCAACAACAACAAGTAGTAGTAATAACAATGATGTATTCTCGGGGTATGCATACAATAGATTTAATGAAAGAGATATGATGAACAACATGTTTGGTAGACAATCATCATCTAATATATACTTTAACCTTGGCGGAAAGAGCTTCGTCTTTAGGCCTGGAGTAAACACAAATCTATTCAACAATATCAATCCATATTATACAAGCTCACGACAGAATCGAAATGGTGAGATGAGTAGTGATGACCAAAGAAAACCACAGTATATTCAAAAAATATACATACCGCTTGATGTACTATATGCAGGAAAGGACAATGTCGAGCTGAAGCTGAAGACATCAATATTTGATCGATATAAAGCCGCATGGAAAGGAGATACGCTTAGACCTGTATTAATACAAAGTGCTGCAACAGTTCTACTGACATGGTTACGCAGTCAAAAGATCAATTGGTTCCTCTCACTGTTTCTCTTTGTATCAATGGTTCATATGCATCTACCGCCACCTCCTGAAAAGACTACATACAAAACAACTGTTAGAAAAGGATGGAAGGGTGGAACAAAGATAAAGTATTCTGATGACGCTGACGTTACTTTTATAATAAAAGAGAAGAAACACGACACTTACACTCGAGTGGGTAATGATCTACAGGCTAAACTGTACCTTAGCAGGAGAGATCTTGTAAGAGGAGGAAAGTTTTATCTAGATCCATTGTGTTCTAATGGGGAAAGAATCAAGGTTAGAATAAAGCCTAATCAAGTCAGGCATGGTGAAACTATCACATTAAAGTCCCAAGGCTGGCCTATATCAGGTAGTGATTCTCGTGGGGATTTGAAGGTGAAAATATGCTGCCACACATATCATACTTAGAATTATATCATTCTATACATAACACAAATTAATATTAAAAGCACTATCTTTCCTCTAGAAGAAGGCTGATGTATCGTAGAATCCACTCTTGGCCCACTGAGATACATCTTTCCCCTCATTACCTGCATTGTAATCGTAGTTGAGAGTTTCACCAGCTTTGATATCACGGCTAGTGAACAAACA
>Ga0214477_100975_pt1 | contig 16720 bp, 12 predicted proteins | sample M1_20Mar14CPVII9_FD_165058 | JGI IMG/M metagenome (GOLD analysis project Ga0214477, IMG submission 165058) | Marine eukaryotic communities from Monterey Bay, California, United States - M1_20Mar14CPVII9sort6BwellC16 | ecosystem: Environmental > Aquatic > Marine > Unclassified | place: USA...
TCTACAAAAAGGACACTTTTGATTATCAACTATATTGCCTTGGTTATCATAAACAGGCGCATGAATACATCCACTACATATAACTTTTCCACAACATGCATAGTATCCCCATCCTGTATGTAGTATTCGTATGAAACAAATTGGACAATCTTCAGCTGGCGGAGGTGGTTTGAATAGTTCTTCATCGTGTAATTCAGCAGCACGCTTAGCGGCTAGTCTGACATATTCCTCACATTCTTTTTTGTGTTTGTGTCTATGTTTCTTTTTGCATGCGGCGTTGCAATAATTTACTTGTTTACATTTGTTGCATATATTGTTGATATCATCACCTTCTTTACCGCAGTTGGCACATACTGATATAATATCCTCTTCATCGGCCGTGCTCATATTCTGCAACATATTATTCACCTCACATACAATCATTGTCATTGTCGGGCGCACTCATATTGAAGTTGTGTCACTATGGTAGGTATTTTAATACCTTGCTATCTTTCACCTACAATATAACTATTATCAAAGCCTCTTTACTCTCTCTTCTTTACTATTGCATATAGACTTTTGTATAGGGGTTGCAAGAAGTTGTAGATTGAGAAACCGCAGTATGAATCAAACGTCTCTCCCAATACGCCATGAATAACCATTGCATCGATATCACGGGCGGGCGGCGGGCGCGGTAAATAAAGTGAGGAGGATAGTAGTTTATATGACCGCTATATATTTAAAAGTAAGTTTATTATATTCAGTATACTACTCTTTTGTGTTGACTTGAGAGGAGTTGTATGAAGAGAAAGCAGAATACAGGTATAAAAATAATGTGATGATGGATAGATGATGTGATAGATGAGTAAATGTGATGGTTATGGATTGTGATGCCTGATACTCAACACAGCTCTATATCATTTCTCTATTCAGATTTATATCTTATTCAGATTTATATCCTAAACACAACTCTATTTAAGCATGATTTCCATGATACTATGTATCCTTTGTATTGCAAATCTATCAAGAGTTTGTTGTGCTTTTCAACCACAGCATACTTTACCTTTAGCTTTTGCAGGGTTTGGTGGTGGTAGCAATAAAGGCAAAAGCAAGGGCAAGGGTAAAGGAAAGAAGAAAAAACAGAACAAGGTGGCACCAAACAATAATCATCTATTTACACCGGAAGGACGAATGGATCATATAAAAGCACGAATAGCAGCGGCAGATCTTTCACCGATGGCAAAACTTTCATTATCTAGAACCACAGACGGTCAATTAGCACTTGACGTTGATCCAAATAATATAGTAGTGATAGATAACTTTCTCGGAAATGAATTAATAACATCCATGAGAGCAGAAGCAGAATCTTTATTACCTACAATGATACCATCACAGTCCACACGATGGAATGAGGACACACAATCCATAATATCATATGAAAAGAAGGGCGTACTATCAACTCAAATTGAAGGGGGCACTGTAGGATACGAAAAGTCACCAAGACTAGTGGAATATATTGTTACATTGACATCACATCTATCTGCCAATTTAAATCAAATACTTCCCGATGCATATCATCTTTCAGGCGACGAGCAGACGAACAAGTTAGCTGTTTGCTTAGGTGACGGGTCCTATTATGATAAGCATATCGATAATCTGGGTGGATCAAATAATGACAATGCTGATGATCTTGGAGATCGAAGGAAACTCACGGCCTTGTTGTACATTCAACCGCCAGGATCGCACGATGGACAACCGAGTTATCCAAACGAGAGTATAGAGGATGACAGCCGCGGGGGATATTTTCGTGCATATGATGTGCCAGAGAATGATATGACAACCTGTATTGCTCCTAGAGGTGATAGGTTGATAATGTTCTGGTCTGATAGTTTAGTACATGATGTATCACCAAGTTATGTAAATGGTGATAAAGACAGAAGGTGGGCATTAACGATTTGGTTTACAGCTGACAGAAAGAAGGGATTGATTCGTCCTAGTGATGTTACTGTCGAGGAAAAACATTTTGGTGGCTCGTCTATCAACGCTATTGGTGGAAAGGGATGAGGTAGTAGGCATGAACCATAGAACATATCTATCGGTATAATGGGTAGTTATAATGGTGATACCTTCTTTAATGATTACGTTTTACAGCCTAGCACATCACAAGGCCTACAACAAAACATACATAGCAAATAGCGCCGGTTAGGTCTTTCTTCATGCTTTCATCAAGCAGCTCTGGGGAGTTCATGTTGAACCAATAGTTTTCGAATCTCATGCAGCTGTTGAAGCAAAAGTCGCTGTTTTTCAGCATGGACCGAGTATATTGGCGGAGGAAGAATGGTTAACAAGGCGAAAGTATTACTGCCATTGTTGATATTAGGAGATACTTGTGGGGGGCTGTCATGTCGTGAGCCGGCTGAGCGTCGACTAGATTGATAAAGTTGTGCTAACAAATTAGAACATTTGGATGAAGGAGTGATGAGGATCTTATCACTGGCTTTGGAAGAGGGTGATTCCATATTGTTGGTGGAGCTGACATTGAAGGAGGGAATCATCTGTTCAGTTTTATTGGACGGAATTGCAATACTTGTGGGCACCTCCCTAGCATTATTCTTGTGTTCTTCTTCATCGAATTGGAAACTGCATGCTCTCTTCTTCAGAGGGCCACTGGCCTGCTTGCGTTTCTTTGGTAATGGGGTCGTACTCTTTTGAATACTAAACTGTATCATTGTCTCGGCGGCCTCATGATCAGTAACCTCATGACTGCTGGAAGATACACGCCTGACCATAGGTGGAGAAGATAGAGCATCGGGAATATCTCCCTTCTTCTTCTTGTCGGGCTTGCTTCTAGCAAAAGCAGGTGACTCGTCATCGCGGGTATGCTTCTTCTCCTTCTTCTTCTTGGATGTATTCCTGGTCTGCTTCTGCTTGGTAATACCCAACGCCTTGCACAAATCATCATACTCCTTCATTTGCTGACGATACACTTCACGACTCTCTTCTGATAGCTTATTGAAGACGGCCTTAGCAACATCATCACATTCCTTCCATCCCGTTTGCATAACCTTTCCCAGTTCAACAAATGTAAAGATGCCATTCATGCTCTTTCGGTGTGACCTCTTGGTATCTCGTGCTTGAAAGTTCTTGAGTTCCAAGCAGATTCGATGACAACGAAGAGCATCCACTTCCGCTTGCGTAGATGAGGCATATCTTGTGTCTAATGTATTGTAGTACTCTTCTAGCCCCGGAGGAGTCATGATGAGAAGCCTTATAGCATCCTTGTCTACATCATCATCATTGGACGAAGCTAATAGCCTGATTATATGTTGTCTTTTGTATCTGTAAAAGAGGTTGAATGAAGATAGTGGCCGACGAGGCTTTTGCATATCGTTTGCAGATGGGATGATCGTGGTGGCGGTGGAGTTGTTCATGATGCTTTTGCTGCTTTTTGTGATGAGATTATATAATAATGAGGTAATGCTGCAATGCAAGTTGAGTAGGTAGGTGTATTCGAGTTGATTCGAGATTCAGGGCAGTGGAGTTTAGGGCAGTGCGAGCAATCGTATAGTTGATGCCGAGGACAAATTTGACGCTAGAGAAAGAATAACTTCTTGGTTTGATGTTTCTTTTCTAGTCATATAGTATTTGTACAGAGGAATCAATAATCAGGCTCTAAACCTATCACAAGCGATAGGATGTTCTTGGGGGGCACTAGAGTGGTTGCCACTCACCATTCTAGCTTACCTAGCTTCTCATGTATCATTTATGGCCTTAAATTTGTGTGGCATAGGATTGTAAAGAGCCTTAATCTTGGCATGGCATACCTGGATAGTGAAATGGGCAAGGATGAGTAACCCCAACGCCTACACATTTAGTTAGTTGCAGTTGCACAAGTCTGTAAGTCTAAAACATTTCACCCATTATACTAAATCTCATATCATTTATAAATATGAATATAAAGTTTTGATTGCCATGTCTATGTCAATGAGCAGCCAATATATCAGTATCAGTCATTGACAGTCTCAAACATATTGACATTATATATTGCTAGTGTACTAGCAACCATCAGAAGGACACGCAGGAGTACAAGGGGAATCATCCTTGAGCACTATCGGTAACCACCAATCATTATTAGATGGCTCGACGATCATATTGCAGTTCCCTGGCCTTGCATAGCGACATACATAAGAGTGACACGTAAAGAAACCTTCACTATCTAATTTGCTAGCCCGAGCACATCCCACATGGGTCGATGCTCTCCACAAGACTTGTGTTAGATGGATATTCCCAGGCCATATCAAATCCTCTTCTCCTTCCACCCATCTTTCAAGAACTCCATCAGGACTTAACCCAGTGCCATCATCGAAAGCAGCAGCCAAATTTTCTCCATATAAATTCTCCATATCTGATGATGAGCATAGAATAGTAATGAGCAAGAGTAATGATATATACACAAGTACAAGAGCATGCATATCTTACCATGTGCTAATGTGAAGTCTTCACATCCCGATTCTAACAAATGATCCGCCCAAATCTGACTCGCTTGAGATAGCGAATCAGACCATTTCAAGGCATTGTATTCTTTACCTCCATTTTCATGCCACTTCTTTCTCCTGGAGTTATGAGCTTCTAACCACTTAGTTATGACATCTTGATCGTCATCACTATTGGGATCCAAGTCTTCGTCGTCAGTTGTAGTAGCAGTAGTAGTAGCAATATCTGTAGTCTCTTCTTCTAACTGTACTACTTCTTCCTCTTCTGTATCGGTTATTGTTATTGCTTGTTGTTTACAGACACAACAATTCTCATTCGGAGTCTCTCCAACCTTTCCATCATTACCATATCCTCCACACCATGCTTCATTTTCATCAAGCGAATAGTCTTCACAAGTACCACCGTACATGTCTAGATAGTTGGGTGTATCTTTACACAACGACGATGACTGCTCTCCTTCTTCTTCTTGATCATCGAAGTCCAATGGACTTGCTAATGTAGTCGAAGAGGAAGACACTGGATTTGAAGTTGGAGATAATGAAGTTGGTTTAGACGTAATAGGTTTAGTTGTTGGTTTCTTACTTGGACTACTCGTTACTGGTTTATCGGTTGGTTGGAGTGTTGTAGGTGATAACGAAGGACTTGTAATTGGAGCTGTAGTAGATGGTGTTGATGTAGACGGAGCCAAAGATGTATCAATTGATGATTGAGTCGGTAAGGAAGAAGTTAGATCGTCTTGACTTGACAATGACGACGGATGAACTGTTGGGATGATACTAACTGACGGTGAAGAAGTGGTTACTAATGCAGTAGTTGTTGCCGATGACGAAGATGCCGAAAGGGATATTCCCAAAGCAAGCGCCAATACCCCCAAAAGAATAATGAAGACACCTACTGATATCTTTGTACGTCGTTGTTTCCACCATGGTAGTATTAGAGGTTCCTTGACGATAGGAGTTGCTTCGTCATCATCTACCGAATTTGTTTCTAAAGCTTTAGCTTCCTCAACTGCAGCACTCTCCTTTACTTCACTATTCTCTACTACTTCTTCAGTGCTATTACTACTATTCTCTTCTGTTTGCGATTCAATATCCCCCAAACTTGTAATTTGATTCTTATCACCTTCTTCTAAATCATCGTTGCTGATATCTTGTTTTACACCTGTTTCAATATCATTCTCCGTTTGTTCTGTTGTTTGTGAAGATTCTACCTTAGTTATTGGAGTTGAAATATCTTTCTGATCATGATGATTAGAAGTATCATCATCTGCCGCCACTCCTGGCGATGATGTATTTTGATCCGACAACTCCTTTACCTGAGATATTTCAATTGTACTACCATCTTTGCCATCATATATACTATTTGCAATTGTAGTACTATCTTTGTCATTAACGATATTATCATTTGCAACAACATCCGATTGAGGCTGAGGAGTAAGCTGTTCATTAGTTTGATCAGTGATCACAGGTTCAGCAATTTGATTAGTAGTAGGTGTTGTTGATGTAGATATAATAGATTTGTCATGGTTAGTATCAGTATCAGTAGCTTCATCAGGACTAGTAGCAGTAGATGGGCTACTGGTATCATTTGTTGATGACTCGGATAAGGCATTGGACGATGGAGGTGACACACTGTCGACCTTTGCAATATTAGCTGTAGAAAAAGACGACTTATATGTCATCGGTGGCTTGATAATACTACTAGCAGCAGTTGGTCGATTGAACCTACTAATAAGAGAATCAATCTTACTAATTAAAGGTTGTTCATCATTACTATTGTCATTATCTTGCTTCTTCTTTATCATGATGTCGATAGTTGATGGAGGCTGAAGAACATCATCTCGATTGGAATTGGATGTCGTCGTTGTTGCTACTGATTCATCTTGCATTGGAGATGCAGAACTACCACCTCCTTCCTCAATATCTATATCGTTTTGCTTCATCTTATCTGTGTTATTGATACCCAGTAGTTTGATATAAAGGCTTTGATTTTTCAGAGGTCATCGCTCTCAAAATGGGCAGTTGATTCGATGACCCCGAATAACTGGCGATCAAACGTATATAGATGAAGTGAGATAGGCTCTCTAGGTTGTATGTGGTCATGTAGGAGGAGAGACAACTATACATAGATTGCAAGTGTAGGTACATGACGGTAATAATTACTCAATGCCACAACTATTCAATATCCTCCTCCAGCTATATTTGATTTCTATCTATAATATAACTAACTCAACATCAGCATTCACTATTGCAAAGAACACACATCATACTACTACCATGGCGGCGACAACAACAAATGAGCAGCCACAAGATCTTTTACCAATACTTAAACATGCATTACCAACAATAATATCCTATACAATACCATCAAATGGTAAAGTAGTACAGGCTAACGCCGAGGGTACTCCCATATTAGCACGACATTCATCCATTATGAGTTGTACATCTGAAAAGTTTGACAATATTAAGAAAGAAGAAGGAGAAGATCGGTTATTGATTAATGCAAAAGAACAACATGATGATAATGTTGATATTGAAGAGACTGAACTATTTCTTAAGCGTGTAACGGCAACATCATATACACACAAATCATGGACTGACATGAGACGTACACTTGTTTATTTACGAACAGAGGTACGATTTTATAATGAGATTGTACCATTGCTCCTTGCCGAGGAGAATAATACACCCTCTGCATCACCCTTGCATAAACATCTACCAACCGTACATCATGCTGAATACAATTTAGATGGATTAATACCCGAGGATTGTCCAACAACAAATGCAAAACAACCATCACCCTTTGATGAAGGAGAAGATGATCAAGCACAACAAAAGAAACAACAACTATTAAACAATAAGGGAGGTCACATCTTACTTGAATCACTTTCACCATCACATGGGTACTTTCAAGATTCTCCAATCTCCAAAGAACAAGCATTGCAATGTCTAACAGCTGTAGCTGAATTACACGCCTCGGCATGGGGTAATACAAAATTATTACAAACAATTAATGATCGATTATCAAGTGCCGGAGGAAGTTACCAACTAACATTCCGTAATCCCAAAGAATTAGAGAATATGGTTGCTAGTTGGGAATACTTTTGTGAAAAGTTTAAGGAGTTGAATGATGATAAGGTAACTAATATATTAAGTAAGGATGGGATTGTAAATTTAGGTCAACGTATTTATGATATGGCTGAGTATATCTCAAATGAATTAACACCATCGGTGGGTGATGAGTACGCCACATTGGTGCATGGAGACTACAAGTCAATGAATGTATTCTTACCAAATGAATCAAACAAGGAAGGGGAAGCAATCATGATTGACTTCAGCTGTGTTGGCATTGGATTTGGTATGTCAGATGTGGGGATGCATATCGTGCATGCTGTATTACCACAAGACTTGGACAATGGTGGCGAAGAGATGTTACTAGAGGGATATTTGACTGCCTTGGAAGCTGCAATGAATCGTAAACAAACTGGCAGTGACAAGGAGAAGTGGGTATATCCACGGAATGCAGCCCTTCGGCATTATCAACTTGCTTGTGTTGATTATATTAGATTTATCATGGGAAGATTTTGGAGGTCAGCAACACCTGAATCATTTGAAAAGAAGACGACAAGTAAGAATACTACTCTTATCAATCGTAATTTGGAGGCTGCCCTTAGATTCATTCAAAAGGTGGATCTTTATTTGGAAGTGTTTGAAAAGGAGAAGAAAGATAAAGAGGTAGCTGCGGCATATGATCTATTATGGCCAGGTGAAAGTAACTGGACTCCATACCTTCCAAACTAAGGTGTTCTGATCCAGCACATAACTCGAGTGTGCTAATACTCCATCCTTAGAAGAAATTGGGTCTTTACATATCATTACACCAAAACACACACATGTAGTTTTGATACATATGTGTATTGTATTCTCTCTAATATTCAATCCAATTCCCAATTTAATTATCATCTTGATGATAACCCTCTTCATAATATATTAGCCCACACATAAATCCCCCTATCAAATAGCACCCGTTTCAAACCAATCTCCACATAATTTATTAATAACCCCAATTACACATAATTACAGTCCATAATTCAACCTAAATACATCATTATGTACATAATACTGACCCGGAGCTGTACCAACTAAATGAAAGAATTCACAAAAATGTAATGGATTATCACCACCAATTTGAATAGCACCCGTAACGAAAATTACTATCGCGTTTGGATTGGATGATGGTTGAATATCGGTAGTTTTTACGGAATGTTTCACTTGTCCTACTGATTTTAATTTATTAATTATTGCAGGCGAACCTTGGACTTGTTGTCCTTCGAATGTTAGCATTGATTGTTCATTCTATGATTTGATGTTTTGTTTGTTAATTATTAATTGGTAATGTTGTTGATAGTTGGTTTGAGGCGTGATTTGATGTGCACAAGATATGAAAAGTGAGTGGCCGAAAGTACCAGATAAATGTACAAACGAAATATCATATAAATATAACCGCATAGATATCCTCATCAGCTATCCAAGCCACTCAATTCTCCCTTCATCTTATCCACACAGTGTTTTTACATACAATTGCAGATAGCAAATAAGACAACCATACAATATCATATAATTTGACAACGACATACGATATAAAGTATTCATTCATCCACGCCATTTAAATATATACCACAACCAATTTAATAGTATATATACTTGTCTCAATGCACCATTTTGAATGGTCGGTAGCAAAAATATTTTTATTATATATAATACTCACAAATAATCCACTTAATGCATCAACGCCTGCATCGAATGTTTGATAGAAATGTTGCACGAATGCCTTGGCTACCTCTTCTGCACTCATTTTTGAATAGTAGGGTTACTAGTAGGAGACAAGGAGATCTCAATATTATATTATAACAGGCAGTAGCAGTAGGTAGAGGGTGGGGGCAGGGCGGGGTCAGATCGCTCGGTTTGAGGTATCACAACTTGGATCTCGTGACATTAGTACACGTGATATTCAGTAGTTCGTGACGCTTGTGCACATTGCACAAAACTTGTATCTACTTGATTATGTACACTCTAGAGAGAGAGAGCAGAGAGATTAGCACATCTATATAATAGCATTATTGAAAATTGGTATAGGATTTAAGCTCGTGGGTACATTGCCAACACAAACAACAAACACATCCATCAATATAACATAATAGCAAAGATAGTAATATGGATGAGCATGGGCATGCAGAGTTAGTGAGTTTTATGAATGGATTGTTGCCTATTGAAGAGATAAGAGACAACAGCCCCAATGTAACCAAGCTTGTCATTCCTCGTGGTGTGTAAATACTTTCAGAAACAGCATGGAAACTACTCTATCGATACATTGCAAAAAACAACACACATTTGAAGGAGATAGAATTAGATCATTGCAGTCTTACCAATGAAAGGATGGCACAACTATTCCAAGAGCTGGTTAAGAATGATTCAATCAAGGTATTTAGCTTTGGAAACTCTATACGATTTAACCTCGATACAGATGTAGTACGAAGCATGATACCCTTCCTACAAAACTCGCCACAACTAATAAAGTTCAACCTATCTAAAAACAATATTGACAGTCAGGCATTTGACGTCTTGGTTCATGCATTGGACGGGGAATCAATCGAAGAGCTTCATCTTGATAAGTGTAATATTACAGACATTTCAACCTTGGGCCATGTTACACTCCCTCATTTGCAAACACTCAATTTGGCCGAGAATATCGATACTAAAGAATTACACAAAACTAACGTCTTTGAACTTGAACAAAAACAGTATTGGTATAGACGGGTGTCGAGCAATAGCACATATACTACAGAAAGAAGACACAAACTTGACTATCTTACAGCTAGAAGAAAATGGAATTGGTGATGAGGGTATAGAGGTACTTGCCAACTCACTCAAGCAAAATACCAAGTTGAATGGCCTTTCTCTAAAGATGAACAACATCACAAAGAGAGGGTATCAAGCAATTCTAAAGTTGTTGGTGGATGAATCATCTATTGAGAACACATATACTAACTCCAACCATACGATAACAATTCTCAGTCTCGACCCTCCCAGTAGCTCAGATGAGACAAGAATTAAATTTATGAAGAAATTTATTGAAGCCCAAATCAAAATAGCAAACATTAAGCGCAACCCAGGAAGGGACAAAGTTATCAAGACTCATTTATTGAGCAGCGAAATAAGAAAGAGGTTATGTATGCTGCAGGACATTGAATACTCGTACGAAAGTATATTCTCGGAGGTAGATGCTCTTGTTCTGCCAGAGGTACTTTCATTTGTAGCACCGGCACAATTCAGAAGTTTACAGACGCAGACTGAACTTTTTCGTATGTTAGTTACAGTTGCACCCGACCTATCATCTATTGTGAACAGACCAGTTTTCTTTAAGGAGAGGATAGAAGAGAATGAAGCAAAAGTTGTTGCCCTTGGCATAAAGTATGAGCGTGAAGTAGCCGCTCTTAATGCAGAAAAGTTAGAAATGAAAAGAGAGTTAGAAGCTCTTCAATCGGGAGAAAAGACAAACGATATAGTAGCAAGAGGATGAAAAGATAATGACAATTAGTAGTTAGAAAAGCGAGTGATAGTAACCACAATCGGTATAATGTACAATATATTAGGTTTATCGGGTCATCATAGTGAGCTTCACAAATTCTAGTATTACATCATGGAGTAAATGCCCTCCACAGTTTCCCAAGCGATGAGATCCGAGTGGCCACCTAACAACCCAGTACAACGATGCATGTGATCCGCTTGCCTCGAATCATCTTTTATCTTCTTCTTTTTGTTTTCGGTACAATCGCCCTGACCCTCCGAAGAATACAAATCAGTGCCACACTCCATTCCAAGATCATTAATATACTTTCGTCCACTTACAACACGTACATTCTCCCGATGCTTATACTTTAATAATGACTTTTGGGTATTGTTGCTCAACCTTTCTTCTGATTCACCTTGAACTCCAAACATACTGACACTAATAATTGGACCCTTGTAGACCTTGGCAACATCTTTCAAACTGGGTGGCGCAACATTCTCAAAATCTACAGTGATATTAAGATCCTTGGCAACATCATCAACAGTCTTTAAGAAGTTTGTTCCTCTACTCTCGAGGAAGCCATTGAATTTCCCTAGGATGATTGCGTCTAAAGATCTCAATGGACGATTGATAACATTTTGGAGTAGCTTCTTCCAGTCCTTGCTATATACAATAGGGTTATTGGTAAGAGAAATCAATGTAGAGTTGTTGCTAAGGCGAGCAACGAAGAAGTCTGTTTTCCCGGTACCAATTGACGTGGTCTCAAATGATTCCACAGAATCAGCATACTGACAAAGAAGAGTCTCGGCCATTTGACGAGTATGAGAGTTGCCCATGATGAGAACCGTGGAGTTCGAAGGGATTGGGAAGGGGCGGCGGCCCATTGGTTCCGTGATGTTCTCGACTATGTAGTCTCGAAGGAGTCTTCCAAACTTCTTATACTTCCCACCTTCACATTGATATTTCATGTTAAAGTGAGAGTTATCGCTGAACTCAAGCTCAGATGATTTGCACATATGAATATCCTTGAGGATATAGTTGCGCTTGTTCATCTCGACCCACTTTGAAAGGTCTTCATCGTCCCAAAGTTTCCTTCCGTATGTTTGGACTAAGTACTGTTGAAACTTAATGCCATACTCATCAATCATTGAACTCCGAACAGTCCTGTGTAAGAAGGGTAAAGAGGAAGAAGGAAAAGATGAGAGATTTGGTCTCATATAACAACATCCATATGACCATCCAAAGAAAGAAAAGAACAACACACCTATCGTCTTGTTTATCGTTATTGTGGTTCACATGAGTAATAAATGCATCGGGGCATACAAAGAAGTTGAAGCCTGCAACACCAATTTCTTCTACCCATGTTTGTTTGTTCTTCCCGTACCCAGTGAAGTGTTCCCAGAATGGTGGGAGATTCCATCGTTTACTCACAACGAAATAAGGCTCGTAGTTCAAAGCAAAGTTTATTTGGTAAGCTTTTGTTGCCGTGTACCACTTTGTGTAATTGGATGGTCCGTGGCCAGGCTGGTAACTCTCGCGGAATGGTCTGATGCGGTCGTTAGTTATTAAGTTTCCCATCAGATTCGCCTTGCTCGAAGGAATATCTCTGAGGGAGATCTTTGTTTCATCTTCATTTTCATCTCGAAGTTTCCTCTCAAAAGCCGGTAAAACCATGACAGATGGCTCATCGTTGGGCATGGAAGGGATATGTTTGAGCAACATTGAGTGGGCGTTGTAGGATGGAATGAAATCAATATCATTATAGAATAGAAGATCAGTTGGGGTATTCTCCTTGGCGATGTTGCGTAAGATATTGTGTGGGTAGAAAAGATCATCTTTGGGTCGTCTATCAATCACCACATGGATTGCAACCTTGCCCTCGAAGGTCTGTTCATGTCTGGACCAAAGATGTTCAACTTGATGCATTAGTTGATCTTCATCATCTTCCTTGCCGTAAATAACAACTGAGATATATCCATCCCATCGCTTTGCCATCTATTGAAATAAGTAGAGAGATGTGGATGGTATTAGGTGAGTAAGCTGCATATATTGATTATATGAATCAGTAACGATACAATGGGTACATATATATGCTTACCTGTACTAAACGAATAAGTCTTTGGGGACCCCAGTCGGTTTGAGTTGCAATTGATATGGCTTGATCATCTATATCATCGCCAAATTCTCCCATCCCACAAAAGAATGGCATAATCTCAAGACCGGCTCGTGTCGACATATGAGGAGGAACTGATTGCTTTTGGGCACTCTCAGTGAGTCTCCTTTTGTTTCTCACAGGACGATAGGACATCCGTTCGGAATAAGTTAAGCTCATATCAGGTTCATCCTCATCTGATGATGATGATGATGATGTGGATGATGATACAGGTGATGATGATGGTGTAGGTGTACACCCCGAGCTCTCACGACTTGCACTAATACAGGTGCCTTTTGCCCACCAATATCGTCGAGAGCAGCAAGTTTCAATATCATCATCAATCCAAAAGTTGGGATCATTCAGCATATATTTGGGAGGCAATGTGTCGCAGGTACTCATACACTGGATTTTGTACTTTCCGGTATTATCCGACCAAACAGGATAGAAGCCCTCGATATCCGCTACATTTAGATTACTGCCCATGCAAGTGGCTATGTCATAATGATAGTGTCTTTGACAACATTCTTCAAGAGTTTCATGAAAGTACCCCTGATCTTGCATATATTCAGGAGCATTGCCATCATTTTTACAAGTCTTCTCTCCAGTTTTCCAAGAGGGATAGTATCCGTCGTTAGTTAGGGTTAGTGCGTGCCTTTGGATATCTTTTGTAACGGCAGTAGCGGCAGCAGATTGGATAGTGTGCTTCTGAACATCGCCGTCAGTAATACTAGATGACGATTCATCTGCTGTAGAAGGTACAACAGATCGGAGGTTGTTATCTTGCAATCCTTCAGTACTCGAGAGGAGTGATACTGCAATTGTAAATGATGATAACTTCATGATGATGGATAGGATAAGATGATATTGCTATGAATGATGTTGATAAGATGTATTGCAATGATGAGAAATGTGAGTTTAGACACTTGATAATGATCAAAAAGCTGAGAATAGGATCGTCTTACCTCCTTGTGATAGTGATATTTGAACGCGATTATGCAATGTAGTAGTATCGTAGTAGATGGTAGTACAATCTCTTGTGCTCTTGACAGTCTATGAAATTATGAGATCTACGCCCTGCTAGGCTCAACTCGATGATTAGATTGGCCACCCAACATTAGAGTGGACTATTTTGCTCGGACATGCATCAGTAAATTTATTACAGCCCAAAATGCGCGATAGCTATGACTAACGCTATGACCGGGGTCACATGGAGTACGCGCGATATGAAAGTACAGCCCAAATGGTATCCTAAGGAGGGCAACTCTAAATCACAGAGTTGTCGAGGAGTTCTGGAGGGGAATGTCAAAGTCAAAGAAGATAATAATAGTTGCAATTAGAGAGAGAGAGCTCTTGTGTGCATAATATACCGATATCTTCAGTTGAAACATACATCACATCATCAGCCGACGCCGACGATAGATACATCGCCAAGTGATAATATGCCCCGGCAATCAATGCAAACAACAAGCAGCAGCAGCTGTATCATGGTCCTATTCATATCATGTATTGCATTATATACTAATATCATTGCAGTATCATGTAATAACGACGCCGGCGTTATAAGCCGAGGTATTGATAACAATAACAGACTACTTCTTCGACATCGATCACTCAGAATGTCAGATTACAACGATCCGAGAACAACAGAGATTAGAACTAAAGAATCATCTTCATTATCACCAATAACATCAACTAGTGTACAATCGAAAGACATTAATAGTATACCGGCAAAGTTGCAACGACCAAAAACGAAATCATCCTTGGTATTACCCGAAGCCGAGGACAAACAACATTGCATGTTTGTCATTAGTAAACTATATGGAAATCACTCACAGACAAGAATGGATATGACACTGAATTGGTACAGGTCGATAACTGTAGAATCAATAAATGCAGCGGCTCGGTTTAGTGATAATGATGATTCATATGTTGGGATACTACTCTCAGCAGAGGACTCGTATGCCGATGAAGCTGCCCAAAGTCTAAAACAAAGAAATATAACCAACCATCAGCCAGATATGCACATAAATACTACAACAGTACTGAATGAAGAGGTCATTCCATCCCTCCTTCAAGAGCATTCGTGTAATGTAGCAACAATGATACGAGTAGACGCGGATGATATGCTCCATCCTACAATATTTGATACTATACAACATAAGTGGAAGGATATCAAGTGGAATAGTACTAACTCCTCTGTATCAGAAGAACATAAGCACGGTGGCGGTGCCGGTGCCATGGTAATAGGCAACAGTTTATGGACCAGCATCATTCTCTCACCGCCAGGAAAAGGAGGAATCAATTGCCTAACAGCCGAAAGACGCAAAACATTCTTCTCGTCAACTGGGTTATCCGTTACAGTGCCAGTTGGAGTCCTAAACAAGATACGCAATAAGTTTTTAGTTTATTCAAGACATACAGTGTTAGCGAATAGGACCAGAACTGATATGAAGCGGATGGGATTGCAAACAGTTATTATTGATCACAGTCCGTTGGGAATCATATCAATGACCCCTGTTTCTGGGCATTATCAAGACATATACCAGAGTGCTGATAGCCCACTTCGAAAGTGTAGTCAAAACTATTTAATATCTGAGCTGGGTAATGACCTTGGAAGAGTGGTTTGGAATGCTAGATACGCTATTCCAAGGCTAACCAATGCCGAATGGAGACAAAATGTGTTTGTTAAGACGAATGATCCCTCCTTTACTGATCAGCATGAGCAGGTAAGTTGGGATTTTCTCTCGGCCCATCTTTCATATCAACGTCTTACTTCTCTGTCACACTCACGCGTTCTCTTTCCTCTCCTATACTCTTCTATTTATTGATGTGTATGAAAAACAGGTATTGTCAGGCACTGCTGTAGAGCAGCAGTCCTTAGCAGTATATAAGGAGTGTATACGATATACAACTCACGAACTGTTGCCAAGTATTATTGCTAAGATAAACGAAGACCCAGAAGATAATGGATTGAAACCCTTCACAATTGTTAGTAGTAGTAGTAGTCCTGACGAAGATAAGAGCAACATTTCCATCAAACATATGAGTAATATCAAAGGATTGGATCTTAACATCTTTCGTGGTAGGAGGACAGCCTTACTTGGTGATAGTACCTTGTTCTATCCAACTCAATGGTTATATCCAATGATGACGCACCTTAATGATGAAGAAGAGAATGGTATTCCCAAGTATGACGAAATGTCATTGAGTGAAGCATCAGAAGTTGTCAAGAAAAGGGCGGGTATATTGGGTGTAAAATTGCCTGATACTAGGGGAAAAGAGCTTATAACTGATTCTACTGACAATACTTTGATCCAGTGGGCTGGTGTGAAAGGACCAGGTGCAGCAAAAACGCTGGGGACGAGGATCAGTGGAGCGATTGAAACTGTTTCTTGGTTGAACCCTCATGTACTTGTGGCAAATATGGGTCTACATTGGCTTCATCTTCATCCTTTAGTACCTAAAGATGGTATAGTCATTCATCGATGGGTACACTACAAGACTACTTGGTTGAGGGAAGTC
>Ga0214477_100976_pt1 | contig 16701 bp, 13 predicted proteins | sample M1_20Mar14CPVII9_FD_165058 | JGI IMG/M metagenome (GOLD analysis project Ga0214477, IMG submission 165058) | Marine eukaryotic communities from Monterey Bay, California, United States - M1_20Mar14CPVII9sort6BwellC16 | ecosystem: Environmental > Aquatic > Marine > Unclassified | place: USA...
CCAATCAGTCCCACCTTTGCAGGAGGTCTGAGGCAAGCAAGTCTTTACAAGCCTCCACGCGTTGCATATCACCCAACCCCACCTTTACGCTCGGAACAACCACGACGCAAGCGACGCCTAAATTCCGGGCTTCCAGGTGGAGCTCCGTTGGGTGTTGGGAAACCTTGGCCGCTGCACCTTTGGGCAGCATTACTGATATGATACGACAATTAGTTAATTGTTAGTGAGTCCTAGGTGGCCTTTAACTGGGATAATTTACCAGTTATATGCCCCTGATCTAGGCATCCTATCATGGACATGTATCAATCGAAGTGGACGGTCTTGGCAGGCATTTACCTGTCCATATCCATCATCAATCGGATACACATCACAAAACCGGGCCATAAATAGTATTTTGGATGTGTAAGAGTGAATTGCAAGTGAAGTGATAAGCTGAGCATGCCATTGGTGAGTGGATATGTGCAGTTGAGGTTGGCAAGTCCGGCCATAAAGTATGTTGAATCTGGTTGAGGAACTTGGTCAGATGAAGAGTGCCGAGTGAGAATGTACATGTGGGCTGTGGATCTATATTGTTGGGTAGGTATGTTGTTGTCATTTTGGCTAACCTTTGATAATGTATACTTGTGTATAGGTGGGCGTAGGGGTGGTTTTGACACCACTGATCTATGGTTTTGTATTTGGGATATTTCGATTTAAGTTTGCTCTCAGTTCGGGTGGTATTTGGGCTATTGTAAGGATGTTGTTGCTATGGCAATCTTGGACCTTTACTCGGTTATTCGAGTGTATCCTCAATGAGGTAGGTTACTGACTGTTAGTTGTGTCAAGTGAAATGCATGTTTTGGTGTGCGTGTTGTGATTTGACCGATTGGGGCTGAATTTGCCCTTGATATTGCCCTTTTGTTGGAATCAGCGAACATCTGATGAATGTCTTATTTCACGCTCTTTCTGATATTGTAATTCGAGTATTGGGAGGCTTAGCCACCTAGGTATTTGATAGGTTAATTGGATTAGAATTGGGATTTCGTTTTTACCCGTTGGGACTTGGGTGAGTTTAGTGTCTTGCAGATGGTCTTTTGCTATTTGGGCGAGTGTTTCAATCAAATGGGCAACGTAATGTCACGTTTAAGCGTGTAAATCTGGTGATGTGGTAGACTGAGATATGTGTAATCCCAACAATTGGATTTTCATTTGGCTTTAGTGTCGCTGGGGTAAATGTGTGAAACTTGGTAAGTGTTCCTCTTTGTTTTTTGTTGCTTTTGAGATATTTCATCTTTGTTGTTTATTGTATGGCGAAGGTATGTTGGGAGTTGCGGTTGCATAGTACCATGCTAGTGTCTGGTTCCTTAGAAGTAGATGAACGAGAGGGGTAAGGTTGGCGGTTTGATTACACTCAGGGCGAGTTGTAAGGTAGGTGTGCTTATATTGGTGAGTGGTAGTGAGAAGTTTGTCATGTTTGCTACATTAATCTATGAGCGTGATGTGATTTCTCACTGGAATATGATTGTTGTTCAATAAATGAATGTAGCAGGTTGTGTTGATTGCATGGCATGTTGTAGAGCAATGAAGTCTCCTGTTTCATTTGAGTTGTGATTGGTCATAGGCACAACTGTCAGTTTGAGTAGGACGATTTGATTTGGTACAGCTCGAGTGAGTTGGTGGTTTGATTTGGTACTAAGCTTGACTCGTGTGAGGTGAGTTGATAAGTGCATGACTTTGTATAGTGCTTTGAGTGTTGAATTATTGTGAGGTTGGCTTGGAAAGTGTACAACTTTGTACGAGCTGATTTGTGGTCAACTCTCTGCTGTGATTTGATCTAGGAATAACACAACTCGTGTAGTTGATTAGATAAGTGCACAACCTATGCGGTTGATTTGTGTAAATGCATGACTAATGTTTGTTGTTTGATTGTTTGATGGACACAACTAATGTCAGTCGTCTGTCGGTCGACTGATCGTGTGATAGGCACAACTTGTGAGTGTGGTTGATTTGGTGGATGCAACTCGAGTGCATTGTTTGGTAGGCGTGGTGTGGTTGGTTTGGTGATTTCTCAACTCGTGTCGTTAATTTGGTTAGTATTGTTTGGTAAGTGATCAACTCGTGTGTTTCAATTTGATTGGATGAAATAATCTGTTTTCAGACTCTTCCTTTCTTGTGATTTGTTTGGGCTAGTTTAGGTGACTTTGTCATCTGTGGGTTGGCACGCGGGTATCAGTTGAGTATGATCACAAAATCATGCTCGTGTGGTTGAGGTGTCAAGTCAACTCGTGTGGCTGAAATGACAAGATAGCTGGTGTGGGTTGATTGATGGGTACAGTTTGTGAGTGGATTCACTGTTGGTTTTTGTTATGTGGCAGTAATGTGATTAGTTTTAGGAATATCCAGTGTGTGAAAAATGGGGTACAGTTCCCATTTCTCATATGACAGTGGGTAGATTGGCTAGATAAGGTGCAGTGGGCTGTGAGCTCACAGACTGAGCGTCGGTCACTGTAAGTTGGTCAAAAGGCACAACTCGTGTGGTTGATTTAAAGGCACAACTCTATGATCAGATCTATGTGTACAACTCATGCGGGTTGATTGGTTGGTAAGTGAATAACTCGCGGGTTGAGTTTGGTTGGTGGTTAGTAAGTGGATGATTGGCTTTGCGTTGTTGTGTATGGATGACAATAATCTCTGTTGATAAGGTATCTTTTGCCTTTGTTTGTGAGTGTCGTGATTGATGTGTTTCACTTTAGTTTGAGGTACACATTTGAGTTTGTGATGTGCACATCTCTTGGAGTTTGTTGTTTGGCGTCGTGTAAGAAGTTGACTCGAGCTTAGTCGTGAGGAAGCGGTATATTTGCATGTTTGCTTTGGTCGGTTGGGTAAGTGTTTGTTTGTTTTAGAGCTGACTTGATGTCAGATATAACAAGTTGAATTGCTATTTCACAACTTCGTTGTTTGTCTGATACTTGATTGTTTGTTAATTTACAGCTTCAGCAGGTGCTTGGTGTAAGGACCACAGGGTACTGACGTTTCTTGTGTTAGTGATTTGGCTCGTTTGTGCTCACTGCGATAGTCAGTGATAGGACGACGAGAGTCGAATGATGAGTGTATGTCGGGTGTACATCCTCAATGAGGTAAGTTTTTACTGCTAGTTGTGGCGTAGGGAAGGATGCAAGGTGGGCGTGCACCTCGCCGAGTTGATGCTCACTTGTGTCAGTGGAAGGCTCGAGACTGTGGCTCGGCATGTTTATTACTGACTGTTTGTTATTGTCAGATTAATGCATGTTCATTGGGTGTGCATTATTACCAGTTACTGACTATTTATGTTGTTTTCAGGTGGATATATGATGGGTGTCATCCTCACCAAGGTGAGATGATTACTGACGTTAGTTGTTGTCAGATGAATGCATGTCGGGTGTGCATCCTCACCGATATCTACTGTCTACTAAGCAAGTAGTGTCCGTTTAGAAAGACGAAGTACTAGGTGCATTGGAATGGGCTGAGACTTGGGCTCAGTTTGGAGTGATCACCTGTTGGTAGGTGCTTGGCGCGCCAATTGTGGAAGGCGAATTTAGATGGCTGAGACTTGGGCTCAGTGTGGGATGCGAGGCGGGCTCTCTCGGTCTCACTCAGACCTGCGTGTTCATCATTCCGTTGCCCAGGAAATCACCAAGTGGTGAAGACTGAAGGTATTGAAGACGCCCGTTGTGGAGGACGAATTTGGAGGGCTGAGACTGGCGCTCAGTTGGATGATCACCTTAATGGGGAGGTGCACGCCCGTGAGACGAATTTGGAGACAACTGAGACTGGTGCTCAGTTGGATGATCACCTTAATGGGAAGGTGCACGCCCGTGAGACGAATTTGGAGACAACTGAGACTGGTGCTCAGTTGGATGATCACCTTAATGGGAAGGTGCACACCCGTGAGACGAATTTGGAGACAACTGAGACTGGTGCTCAGTTGGATGATCACCTTAATGGGAAGGTGCACGCCCGTGAGACGAATTTGGAGACAACTGAGACTGGCGCTCAGTTGGATGATCACCTTAATGGAAGGTGCACGCCCGTGAGACGAATTTGGAGACAACTGAGACTGGTGCTCAGTTGGATGATCACCTTAATGGGAAGGTGCACGCCCGAGAGACGAATTTGGAGACAACTGAGACTGGTGCTAAGTTGGATGATCACCTTAATGGGAAGGTGCACGCCCGTGAGACGAATTTGGAGACAACTGAGACTGGCGCTCATTTGGATGATCACCTTAATGGAAGGTGCACGCCCGTGAGACGAATTTGGAGGGCTGAGACTTGGGCTCAATGTGGTATGCGAGGTGAGTCCTCATGAGAGAGGGACCTGCATGTTGCGCCTGATGAGGCGAGTTTACTGTGATGGGAACTCAACAGTGAGACGGACGAAGCTGGCAAGGGCTTGTCCCTGGCGGTAAGGAGCCAGATGAGGAATGACTTGTGTCATGAGAAGGATCGAAGCTTGCAGGGGCTGATCCTGACGGACGAAGCTGGCAAGGGCTTGTCCCTGGCGGTAAGGAGCCAGATGAGGAATGACTTGTGTCATGAGAAGGATCGAAGCTTGTAGGGGCTGATCCTGACGGACGAAGCTGGCAAGGGCTTGTCCCTGGCGGTAAGGAGCCAGATGAGGAGTAATGGTTGGCGGTACCACCGGTGATAAGTGATTGTCTTGAATCGACTTGAGGCGTTGGCAATGTGTTCTCTTGTGTTGCTGACTCGTTCGTGTTGTCGTGATAGGCTAACTCCGCTTCCTCCTTGGTCACAGACATATCAGATAACTTACCTAAGGTGAGGTGATCCGAGGGGCTAGAAACGAAACTCTGCTTGGGTTGGGGCTTGGTTTAAGACGTTTTGGGAGAGGGATGAGACATGCGAGGTTGGCAGGGGCCTGCATGTTGGTGATGCACGCCTGATGAGGCGAGTTTACTGTGATGGGAACTCAACAGTGGGAAGGAGGGATGAGACATGCGAGGTTGGCAGGGATCTGCATGTCATCATGTCTAGCCTCTAGCTTGAGGAAGACTAATGGCAAATTGTCTCTGGTAGAAGGGGTCATGAAGGCAGAGTATGTCTGGTTTGTATAACCTTTTGTGAAGGTCTGTGGTGCTTCTTCTCTTGATTCTTGTTCTTGATTCTTGACTTTAATTCTTATCTATAATTCTTATGCAGTATCTTCTGGTCTTTCTTTCTCAGACTTATTCCATCTGTTGAACTTCTTACCTTTGTGACTCTACTTTGTAACGAACTTGAAAACTTGATGCGAACTTGTTGTGGTTATCTTGTGTGTTGTGTTGTGTTTTGTTATTGGATCAAGCAAAGCAAACGGCTTAGTCTTGTTGCGGATGTTGGATTGTCTAGAGTGTTGTTTGATTTGTTCTTCTTGTAAATTAGAAACTCTTAATTATGTCTATTTAGATCAAAAATTAATCTTCCTTTGTATATCCGAAGAGCTCGGACTATTATGGATTGGGTGATATACTTCGTGTATCACTATGTTGACTTGCTTGATCATTGGAAAATGAGCTCATAACTCTTCTCCTTTCTCCCTCAATTTCAATCTCTGCTCACAAGATTCGAAACGACTTCTCGGGGGAGATTCTTCATTCGAGGTTTCCAATCAGTCCCACCTTTGCAGGAGGTCTGAGGCAAGCAAGTCTTTACAAGCCTCCACGCGTTGCATATCACCCAACCCCACCTTTACGCTCGGAACAACCAATGATAAGGCACTATTTAGTATATGATTGCTGTATCATTTACCAATCAGCAACCTAGTTGCAACGCACCTGTCGTAGTAGGAGGCAAAAGGAGAAATTGTTTGTTACCGGTATCCACTTAGATGAATCGTAACTGCAGACAAAAATTGCAATAGTAAGTTAGTGCCTACCTAGTTCTGACTACGTCTTCACAATCGATAACCAAGTGCAATAAACCTATTATACTCACCCTAAACTTCCATTGGAATCTTGCCTATAAATTTTGTCCGCTATATCCGAGTTTACTGTGGATATAAAACACTGCATATATAATTAAGAGAATGTCACTCGAAGATGAATTAAACATCCCCCAAGAGGCAACATTAACTTTACCTCCTCATTTACAACCAATAGAGTTAATAATATCTAAAACAACAACTCAGCTAATAAATGATAATGATAATGATAATGATACAACAAATTTTATAACCATACCTACCTCTTCCTCCACCACCACCACTAACCAAACTAACAATTCTTCACACAAAGTACAAATTACCAATGCATCATCAATACGCCATACTAATAATAATGCTACTACTACCAACAGCAAGAATAAACCAAGATGTATAATAATAGGAAGACAAGCATCAGCATCTGATATACGTTTAGATCATAAAAGTGTTAGTCGACGTCATACTGCGCTATATTACATTGCTGCCTCATCTCCCTCTACCTCCAATAATAGCGCTAACAATACTAACACTAGCAATACTAATACTAGCAATAAGGATACTAAGCTAATAATACAAGATTTGGGAGGGAAACACGGGACATATGTAAATGATACTAGATTACCTAAGAATGGTACGTTTAGTATAAATTTATCAACATCAACTGCCGAGAGTAAAGAAGAGAGAAGTGAAGAGAAGGAGTATAGAATTCGAATTGGTAATGCTCCCTTACTTTGTAGGTTGATTCTACCTACTGAGATTGATATTGATACGAAGATGAATGAGAAGAAGAAAAAGTGTGAGAAGAAGAGTTTAAAGAAAGATACTGAGCAAAAGATTGAGGACGTGGCAGTAGATTATGATAGGAAGGAGCCACTAGAAGGACAAAGTATTAACGAACCAAAGGCATTGCCCAAGGAGAATAACAAGGCAGCAGCAGATACCACAACAAACGAAGATGAGGCCTTAACACGAGAGTCAAGGGAAGAACAAATTGCCGCAATGATTGCATCGTTTGATACAGCTCCGGCATATAAAAAGTACATCCCAACAACGAATGAAGAAGAAGATAATGATGATAATGTTACTCGAGGTATGAACAATCTCAAGACGGATGGCAAAGCCTCAGTGAAGAGTGAGGGTATGGCAACTTCAACCAACAACAACACCAACAATAACAATCCATACAATCTACCAATAACATCATCAATTACACTATCACCAGGAAGCAACTCCTTCACATCATCAGATGGTACCAACACACCACTCCAATCTAAATCATCAGTATCTACACTATGCTTTGAACCAAGTGGAGCACGATTAGTCGCCGGACATCGGGATGGTACATTACGGTTCTATGACTTCCACGGTATGCAACCCACGCCTCAATCCAATAATACCTATCCACCATTTCGTATAGTAGATTCAGATAATGATCCATTAGATCAAACTGGACGACATATCATGACGGCCTTGTCTCCATCTGCCACTGGTGGACAATGGATTGTGGGGAATACATCGGCACAAGCCAAGGTATTAGATCGTGAAGGACAAACTACCTTATATTACTTTATCAAAGGTGATGTATACGTTACCGACCCAACGAAAACTACAGGACATACCGCATCGGTAACCGGTGTGTCATTTCACCCATTAATTAAAGATATATGTTGGACTACCGGATTAGATGGATCAATACGACAATGGGATACCAGTGGTAAGGGTCGTACTCAATTTCAAAAATTGGTATGTAAATCTGTTATTGGTAAAGTGAAGAATGATAAAGGACAACGAACACAAGTCGTAAGTAATTTAAGTGTCCATCCCAATGGACGGAAGTTGGTTATCGGTACAAGTTGTGGTTCTATACAAATATGGAATTGTTATGGAGTGAATGTTAATGTTAATCGACCGCTTGGTGTGGTATACTCGGCACATGGTGGAGAATCAGGGAAGGGAGGAGTAACATTTGTTACATTTAGTGGTGGCAATGGTGAATATATCGCTAGTCGATCAGATTCGGATGATACCGTACGGATATGGAATGTTGGTAGAATGGAGAAGGATAGTGGATTATTTAGTAGGAAGCATACCAGTCGAGGCTCCGGAGGTAAGGGTGGTGGAGAAGTTGAACATTCATCATCATTATTATTGGCCGTTTGTGTTGGCTTACCAGCATTGAATGAATTTGCCAACTGTGCATTCAGTCCTGATGGTTCGATGTTATGTGCTGGCACGTCTGTCGATCCAAGGAAGTCGGGCAGTGGTACTGATGATACCTGTGGCAAGTTGAAGTTTTATCAACTCCCCGAGGATAATGTGAAACGAATCAAGGGTAGTAATAGCAAGGAAGGTGGATTTAAATCATCGTCAAAGAAGAACAAGAAGACGACGGCCATGTTAGACCCTTTTGTGGAGTTAGACGTGGCACCGAATGCAAGTGTGTTGGGAGTACAGTGGCATCCGAAGTTGAATCAGATTGCAATTGGTACATCGAATGGAATGTAAGTTGTTTTTCTTTTTGTTCATATGTACGCCCTTGTTTAAATCATGTCATATGAGACACATCTCATGTATACCTTGTTCTCAACATTCAATATTATACACTACAGTATCCAAGTTTTATACGATCCCATCCTATCTAACAAGGGGGCACTTCTTCCAGCATCACGTACTGTTCGTAAGTCCGACGGTCTCTCCGACCTTCTTTTATCAAGAGCACCGACCGGTTCGGCCGCATACCTGAGCTCGGCAAACAATACCATCATGAATCCCCATGCCCTCCCTCTCTTCCGTGAAGAACCAAAGGCAACAAAGAAGATGAAAGATAATGATAGGAAGGATCCAGAGAAGACGAAAATGCCCGAAGCTCCTATATCCGGAGGGACGAGACACTCCAGGATTAAGACGGGTGCACAAGTTGGTGGGGGTACAACTTTCATTCAACACACATTAGAGGCTACCAACTATAATAACAATAAGAATATTGCCGGTAAGGACCCAAGGGAAGAGTTATTCAAATATAGTGAGGGGAAGAGTTATGTTAGTAAAGCATATGAAGGTGATGTACAACGTATATTGGCAGAGAAGACTGTGGAAGAGGAGGAAGCAGATTTAAAAGGAGGGAATAGTAGTAGTAAAAGGCAACGTACTAAATAGTCTCTTATTAAGTTATATATTCTACTTTATTAGGCTTTTTAACATAGGCTAATGTACACTACTTGATAATGACCCTGACTTTCTCTCTCGATCATTCCTAAGTGATCCAACTCCGACACCTCCTAGTCTTCCATTACTATCTGGAATTTCTTCTAGAACATCCCAAAGATCATCTGCGTAGATATCTCCATCTAAGAATCTAAGATATGACGATATAATCTTCACTGCATCCATGCCACTTTCGTCGACCATTTCGACACGAAGAGATCCCACTCTTGCCTTTACCCACTCATGCACGTCATATGCACCACTCTGTGCTTCGGACATAAACACTGTGTTTCTACAACCCATGTCTGCGAGTACTAAGTTATCTTTTGAGTTCTGATCACGTAAGTGAACGTTGTTTCGTGTACATACATGCCCACAATCTTGGGGAATCAAAAGTTAATCCGCACAATGGTTACAAGTATATCCAAGAAGAGAGCGATGTAGTGGGTTTTAGTATTTTGTGAAAGTGCAAATGCAACTCAATCAACAACCACACGATTACATATTCATATCAGCCACAGAATCCAATAGCCAAAGCAAAGAGTAGTCTGTGACCATTGTGCACAAATTAAGTTCTACTTACCTTGGTATGAGTCGCCATTTGAAAGAAAGCGGGCAAACACGCAGTGTTCGGTGTGGAAAATCGGCATGTGTGTATGTACAACAACCTCAAGTTGAGAAGCTCTATTGCCAAGAAGTGTTGCGAGCTCTGTAATTGCATTACCACTTAAATCATAAGCTGCAGTGATACGAGAGAGTCCCGACTCGAGCAGCTCGTATGCACTTATTGCATTAGCTGCATTCAGAGAAAAGTCCCCGATGAGTTCAGGTATTTTAACTTCCATTACTCCTTCTTGGTCTTTGATAGACACTTGCTCACCTGTGCCGCCGAGCTGCATTAATCTATGAAGAAGTCCACTTGATCTGACTAATAAGCCGTCGGGTTTCGTCTTGAGGAGTGTCTGCCAGATGCCCTCCTCGCCTGGCTTGATTATTCTTGGGCTAGCCACTACAACTCGGAGGTCATGGGTTGATTTAACATCACGAATTCTGGATACAGCCTTTCTTATTCCGTCTATTTCTAAGAAATCAACGATAACTTCAGATATACCAGAACTTTCATCCATACTCTCAATCATGTTGCAGATGGCATCTACTTGATCTTCGGTTCTAGCCAGTACAGATAGTTTAGTTGTTGTTGTTGTTTCTTCCTCAGCGGTATTAGATGCCATGTCATTCAGTATTTGGTCAACAACTGGATCATCATCGGTTGAGATTGTATCTTGAGATATTGATACATCTATTGAACCATCATTGTTAACTTTGTTTTGAAGATCTTCTATTGCTCTCCGTCTCGTATCTTTGATGAGACCCATTCGACACCATATGTCATCATCAAGTTGACTTAGGTCAAGCTTAGAAATACTCCATTGACTATTTCCTAGTGTACCAATAGCTTTTGTAATTGATTTGGTATTGATTGGAGATCCTGTGGCCAACTCCATGTTCTCTGAACTACTAGCCACGCCTACCATTCCAGTTCTCTCGTCGATGATTTGGATTGTCAAAGGCTCGCCAACTCGACCCTCGACAATAACTTTTGCACTGGATTTGGGTGGATCTAATTCTGCAAGTCTATTCATTCTTTTTCGTATGTCAGCGTCAGATGTTAACCATACATGTGATCCTTCTGGTGCCATGATTGTAGATCTGTGTTTATCGTTTTGCATCCAATCTCTCTCAACATCTCTTCCGAACCTAATTGCAACCGTCCCTTCATCATACATTATAGCATCATAAATGGGTCCTCCTAGTTCTTTCTCTTGTGGCATCTATGAAGTTGCAGTATCGAAACATTAGTTTAGTGAGTATACACACCCTTGACAGTACACAAATGACACAAACATAAACTTACCGAGCGATCAACAACGATACCATCACCACGCTTCAAATGAGACTCGTCTTGTATAAACTTATCATCCAATTCGATAACTAATGAGCCTCTGTTCGATGATATGACTCGACCTACATGTCGTCCTCTATGTCTTGGAGATCTTCCTCGTACTAAACGCTGGTGTTGTGGACCCTCGAAGAAGCCAGGTGTTAATCCATCATGTTCTGCATCTTGACCTCGAGCAAATACTTGGGTTAGATCTGATCTAGACACATGTTCATCAGGAGAAGATATGATTCTTTGTGGAATTGTATTGGCAGCCGTCTGTTCTTCCAATAACTTATTCCAAGTAGTATCAATTGCCTGTCGATAGGCTCTAGTTGTCGCAGCCACATATGATGCATCCTTTAATCGTCCTTCAATCTTTAAACAGGATACTCCGGCCTTTATTAAGCCCTCGACTTGCTCTATACCACACAAATCCTGAGGAGAGAGAAGGTATTGTATCTCTTCATTGCCACTATTATCTGCTCCCTTTGATCCTCCTCCCATTATACCCTCAATACCATCAAAGCTCAAATGTTTCAACTCTCCATTGGCAATTAACCCGTATGGCAATCGACAAGCTTGTGCACATTGTCCTCTATTTGCAGATCTTCCACCCCAGGCCTCGGAAGAGAAACATTGACCTGAATACGATACACATAATGCACCATGAACAAACGCCTCAATTTCTGTATCAGTATTGGTTGATATTTGTGTAATTTCAGATAATGATAACTCTCTTCCAAGAACTACTCTCGTGGCATTGGACTGCTCAGCTGCAAATGATACCCCGTCAGCATCAGTCACTGATTGCTGAGTTGAAGCGTGAATCTCTAACGGCATTCCATTCAATGCCTTTCCTATACCCAATCCACTTTGTTTCATTTGGTTTGATAATTTATCTACCACAGTTTTAACAATCTTACATACGCCTACGTCTTGTACAATAACGGCATCTACGCCACAGTCCCAAATCTTTTCAATTAATGATTGTACCTCGTGCAATTCGTTATCGAAGACCAGAGTGTTGAATGCAACATACACTCGTACATGATGTTTATGTGCATATTGTACTGCGTGTGCTAATGATGCTGGCTTGTCTTCTATTGGTACATACTCTCCATCTTTGTGTTTATAAAGCAAACTTGGATCGGGATCAAAGTTTTGTGCTCGTGCTCGAGCAGAATACGATGTTAATCCTAGATATACTGCATCGGCTCCATTTGCCACTGCAGCTTTTAATTGTAACCACCCACCGGCTGGGGACATTAACTCTGGTGGTCCTTTTGATATGTAGTCAAATTGTTGTTCATTTTCTAATGATGTAAGTTTATTAGTATCACTATCGTCAGTATCAGCCGTTGAAGTAGGTGATATTGAATAATCTAAATCATATCTCCATAATGCAGGTGATTTCCTTCTATCAATTGTGCGATCGTGCTTTGGTTTTGGTTTGGTTTTAGTTGATACTGAAGTTGATGGGTTATCATTTTTAGTGTTTGTCATTTGTATCTTTGTTGATTGGGGTATCCTTGTAACAACTTCAACAGGCGGTATAAATGATGAAGTCTGCATTACGCAGAACAGTAGAATGAAGAGATTAAACATTATTGCAATTGACTACTACTTCAAATAAGGACAGTAGACTAGAAGAGTTGATGTACCATAATAACTACGATAGACAGAAAGTGATTTTTTTGGCTAGGATACCGCTCATCAAAATAAATGGAGTAGGGCGCAGCGGAAAGGCCGATTCAGTTTACTATGGAAAGATAAATACTCAATCTTCTTTGCAATATATCAAATAGCATTATACACTATTGTGCGGAGTATTGTATCGGCAGAGCTTCGGCGGAGTTAGGGGTCCGACGCTAGTTATATTTTAGAGACAGAACAACTTTACTTTTGTAGTTGTGCGGCACAAGAGTAGAAAGAATATCTTTACTGCTCTCTCCGCTACAACTACAGATCATGGTCTACTTTGCTAATGCTACACTACGATTCGACGGCGCATTTCAACCAAATCCTGGTTAAGGCGGTGCTGGATATGTTATCTTTTCAACGATAAGAACGGAAATCATATCCTTGAAGGGCGGTACTAAATTGGGTGGAGGTTCGATGACTACGAGGAGTATTACGGACAACATTATGGGCAAGACTGTACCAACAACATTGCAGAATATTATGGATTGATAAAAGGATTAGAGGCATTAAATGAAAGTCGTCATACTATTGGACACTTGAGCATAGAAGGTGATTCGAAGCTTGTTATCAACCAAATGGATGATAACTGGAATGTGAATAGTGACACATGTTGTTGCCTCTGTATAATAGAGGGCAAGATCTCGTCCGTATGTGTACGAATAATAATTCCTTCAATTCATATTGGTATAAACATATCTATCGTGAAAACAACAGAACGGCTGATGAAAATATGCAAGGGATGCTATTAAGTTTGAACAAAGTCGTTCTTGGGATAACTACTGAGTATCAATTCTATACAAAGGTAAGCTTTGTTTGTCGGAAACAAAATGGAAGTATATGAATCAGATAAAATCTGGTATGCTCTCCTAGGGGGGAAATAAATACCAATATACAAATCTAAACAGCGCTTACTAAAATGAACATAAAACATATGATATGTTCAAATGTATTCGACTAAGTTTAAAGAGTACGATATGTAATAACAATTAGTCTTTGGTCTGTATATGATATCTTATGTCTAAGCAAAGCACCATTTACCTTGATAGCAAGCAATCCTTTAACGTCCGCGTCTCTATCTTGCTCTCTTCTTTCTTGGGAATAAACTTCAAACGTTCGATTGGTGCTCAGAGTGACAGCACTCCTCCAACGCGAGCCAGACCCTAAATAAACTAAAGACACCCCCCCCCCCTTGTATTGAGAGATTCGATTTAATTGAAGGGAAGAATAGATATGTCGTCAGCAGAACAGCAAAAGAAGAAGAGTCAAAGCAAGCCTCGTAATAGAAGGGTTAATTCAAGAGGGGGAGGCGGTGGCGGCGGTAGGGGTTCAACTTCTCATAACGTCTCAAGTACTAAAAATGATGATGATGGCCAAAATACAAATGATATGACTCAGTCCTCTTCAAAGAGGAGTAGTAATAAAGGTGGTAGAGCGTCTACTACTTCTACTAATACTGCCAGAAATGGATCTGATAATAGCAATAGTAGAAATAATAAGCAATCTACCGCAAACAATAATAGAAATAGTGGCAACAAAAGTGGCGGTGCACGTATGAAGAATAACAATAGTAATAGTACTGGACGTGATGGGCGAGGTAATAGTAGAAACAACAATACCAACCAACAAGGTTCTCGTACTTCAGGGGGTAATAACAAGAACAATATATCACGAAATAATAATGGCAGAAGATCTAATAACAGTCGTCAAAATTCTACAGCTTCTACTACTTCATCAAAGAGCAGTAACAAATCACGTACGAAAAAGATACAATATGAACCCTACACCCCATTATCAACATGTATACATCACTATACTAAACCAACTAATCTAACATTAAACAATAACTCATCTAATAAACAACCTCAACCTTCAACAATAGTCATACGTGGTAAGCTACGTGTAATGCCATCTAAGAATGCAACAAGTTTTGTAACATGTGATAAAGGATCCTTACAACAAGATGTTATAATTAAAAATGAGATTGATAGGAATAGAGGAATAGATGGTGATTATGTTTATGTTGAATTATACCCTTTGGAGAATGGTGGTGTTAATGGTGGTGGTAGTGGTGGTGAAGGAGGAGGGGAGAAGAAATTTAATGGAAAGAATAAGGTGGAGTTGTCTGATTATATGGCTGGGTTGGAGTTGAAGGATGATAATAAACCTAATGTTGGCAGTAGTGTTGATAAGGAAAAGAGTAAAGATACTGATGTAGCAGATAATGATAACGATGAGGATGAAGATATAAAGTATGAAGAGGAGGAGTATTTGATTGGCGAGGAAGAAGTTGAAGCTGAAGAAGAAGTTGAGGAAGAAGAGTTAGATGATAATGATGAAGAAGAACAAGGAGGTGAAATGTGGCAAGATGATGATATACAAATGAGTTTATGGGATCCACTAGTTTCTATACGCAAGAAGAGGAAATCTACACTCAGTGATAGGAACAAAATGTCAATGAATACTACACAGCGAAGTGGCAAAGTAATATACATAATACCGCCCAAATCAAGTCCAGGACAGCAACCATCGGAATTTACGCCGGAAGATGAAAGTTATAAGAAACAGATACCCAAACGTACAATTGTTGGGACGTTACGTCAACTTCCTGGTCAAGGTGGAGGTAATAATGGACGATACTTACTCACACCGAATAATAAATCATTACCTCAGTTCATGTGCCCAATGGGTATGAAGTTTGACAACAACAACAACAACAACAATGGCAGTGGTGAGAATGATACAAACAACAACAACAATAATAATACATTATACCGTGCCGAATACATATACGGATCATGGCACGCAACTAACAAATGGCCTCCATGTAGCAATGTTAAACTTCTCTGTGGTACATGTAACGTCCAAGATGAAACAAAGGCACTATTAGTTGAGAATGAAGTAGATCATGGTCCATTCCCACCGGCTGTATTAAAGAATGTTGAAACATCTGTTCAATCTGGAAGATTCGTTGATAATACAACTGGTGATATGGGATGGAAACCAACACCAGACATGTATAAAGGACGGAGAGATTATCGAAAACAGCGTATCTTTACGATTGATCCCACGACAGCTAAAGATCTAGATGATGCACTACACATCACTCCACTTCCCGATGGACGTGTTGAGATTGGTGTGCATATTGCTGATGTATCACACTTTATACAGGAGAATAGTGCCGTGGATGAAGAAGCTTTGAAGAGAGCAACGACAGTGTATCTCGTGAATGATGTGATTCCCATGCTGCCACGGCCATTGTGTGAGATTGCATGTAGTTTAAATGAGAATGTAGAACGGTTGGCATTCAGTTGTGTATGGAAGATGAATATGGATGGTACACTTCCAAAGAAGGGTGATATATGGTATGGTCGAACAGTTATCAAATCATGTGCAAGGTTAGATTATGCCACTGCGCAGAATATCATTGATAAAAAGGTTGCCAATGGTGAAAAGCAGGTGGATGAAAAGTATTGGCCAAAGAGCCGTCAGCCAACTGGAAGACATACCATCGATGAGGTTGCAGCCGATGTCCGTCTTATGCACAAGGTAGCCTTGGCTCGCCGAGCTCTACGATTCGAGAATGGTGCATTGGCACTTAATGGAATCAAACTGGCATTTCAACTTGAGGATGATGGTGAAACGCCCAAGCTATGTGCACCGTACCCTCTCCGAGATTCTAATCGATTGATCGAAGAATTCATGTTACTTGCCAACTATCTCGTGGCACAACGACTTATTACACATGCTCATGGAAGAGCACTGCTTCGTAATCATTCCCCACCGCTTGAGTTGGGTATGCAACAGGTTGTAGATGTGTCAAGGGAGAGTTATGGCTTCGAGATCGATACCACAAATTCAAATACATTGCAAGCATCATTGTCTAGACTGAGTAGAGAATGCGATGATCCCCTTGTGGT
>Ga0214477_100977_pt1 | contig 16685 bp, 13 predicted proteins | sample M1_20Mar14CPVII9_FD_165058 | JGI IMG/M metagenome (GOLD analysis project Ga0214477, IMG submission 165058) | Marine eukaryotic communities from Monterey Bay, California, United States - M1_20Mar14CPVII9sort6BwellC16 | ecosystem: Environmental > Aquatic > Marine > Unclassified | place: USA...
ACTACATTAAATAGAATAAACACATATTAATTGTGTTAGTTTCAATGCATCAACTTCCATCATGTCTGACTATATACACCGATTCGTCCGGTACTTGAGACTTAATAGGATGATAGTGATGCTATCTATGCATCTATTCGCCAAGTATCCGAACCGAGAGCTGTGTATTGATCTAATGGGATACGTCGGCGCAACCCCTTCCTATCCGTAGAGTTGAGGTGGAGGGGAGGAAAAAGGATACCGAATTATGGGTTATGAGCTCAAACGATACCACTAAAACGCGTGTTTTCCTTTCTTTTCCCTAGAAGCCTGAGAAGACTACGAAATAACAGCTATAGAAGATTGCACGCATATTATCATCGTATAAGCCATCAGCCATCAATGGCAAAAGAAGATGAAGATATCAACATGAACGTCAATAGCATATATTATATATGTTCCAACTGCAATGGAAGTGGCTACGTGAATTGGTCAGTACAACCTACCTGTGCAACTTGCAGGAGGCCGGTCTTGAGGCCGATCACTTATCATCCACGTTATGAAGCAAGATACTTGCCTCCAGCTCGAAGTGATAGTAATTTCATCAAATCGGTTTCAAGATTGCTTAGCATGGCATCCATTTCTAGTAGTGAGCGAGAAGAGCCATCATCACAGGCATCTCAAAACCAGGGACAGGAAGAATCAGATCAGTGCCCTATTTGTTTCATACCTCTCCAGCATGCTCTTAATGAGAGGGGTGGTATGTCGATAACTCAATGTTGCAACACAATATTATGTAATGTATGCGCTGACAATGTACAAGATGAACTAAAGAAGGGGACTTTGAAGTATTCCTGTGTATTTGGCACATTATGCCCTAACCGGTAATAATTGATTAGGTAGTGAATGAAGGAGATGGAGAGAGAGCAGAAAGAGAGAGAGAACTGAGTATCAGAGAGAAATCATCATGGAAAATTGAGATATATGTATAGCCCTGAGAAGTTTATTTGCTAGTAGCTACTCAGTAATAGAATAAGTGTTATTTAGTAGAAAACAGCCCTCAAAACATTAGATTAAAAGATAGTCAAGAGTTGAAATCCACCTATCTCTGATCCCAGAATCCGCAACAAAGAGAGTCTAAATTCCTTGACTGCGATACAGGACACATGATATGGTGCTATTACCTAATATGTACTCTAATGTACTTGCACAATAATCTTGATCATGTGAATCAATATTCCGTTCTATAGCCAAATGCGATAATTCAGTACCGATACTAAATATATCGTATACTTTACCAACGCAGTACTATAATTTTCCACCACCAAAATTGTAAGTAGCAGCCAAACTTTGGCTTTGGATTCATCTTCATTCAATCTGTGAGGTATGAGAATCAAGTAAAGATAAAACTTTCGTTGTGAGGAAACGAATACAATGGATATGTATGTACAAAACAAACCTTACCCAATATTATACCGTTTCTTGTAAGCCTTTGCTTGATCATTTGTTATTTGACCACCATTAAGAAGCTTCTCCAACCCACTGGTGTACTCCTTGATGTTATCAGACTTGATAGTCTCCTGAAGATAATCGTGTATCCTTTCAATCGAGCTGCACAGATCATTATAATCTTCTCTGCTCATTATCCCCTTCTTGTTAAATGAACTTGTAAGTCTATCCACATCATCGCCCGACCATTGCAATGCAAAATGTACAGACTTGCCAACCACAGTGAAACGAGGCACTGGCACTAGTATCTTCTCTTCTTGATACTTGACTGTAGTATGATCAATCTGATCAGATGTGGCATGATTGGATTCTCGGCTCACCACAATATCAACAATCTCATCTGAGACAACGCCATCTACTGATGAAGGATTAAAAGACGATGGCACAATCTCTGGTCCATTCATATGGAGTGTCTCTACTACCGCCTTAATGGTGATAAATGATACTTACTTGTCAACCAATATTGATTAGAAAACTTCTTTTTATATAGACTAGTTTATCGGGTTGATTGTAGATGGTATATGGCAATAGTAATAGTAATGACGACGACGATGGCCAATGGACGATGGATATGTTGATATTTTTACTTTCTACTTGACGTTCTATATCAAATAACAGCTCCGACATTAATATCTCATCTATCAATGCTAAAATGTTAGATATGTTTATATTACTAGAGGATTGCAATGGTGCACTTAGTTTGGTGGTAATGGGATGATCTTTGATGGCGGAGCCAATATTGCAAATTATGTTATGAAGAGAGAGCATTGTTATAATGATTGATCCAGCCCAAAGATCAATAAACACATCCAGCCCCGTGCGTTAGAAACAAGGAGGAGAATATGATGAATGATAGGGCTGGACGGGAGCTGAAGAGTATATCACATAATACAACAAGTAAGGGGCTGGATCAAGCAAATTAGATGAGCAACAGATCTCGTGAGTGAGCATTGCTTCTGAGTACCGGATAAAGCTCTTAGCTTAGCCAATGGTATCCTTTCTCATTTCGCATCCGTCGCCGAAAATTGCTTCCAGTATATCGCCAAATTTTTTTCTTAAACTGACCGAACTAAGCACAATTAAAACTGATAGGAGTTACCTGGTAGGGTAAACTGAATCAGACTAGTAGACATTTATTTGTAAAAGCATCCAGTATAAATGTATCTTTATGCACTTTATGTATTTGATTAATGATTTATTGTAACTAATCACATATAATAAATGCATTCTTACATAGTTTATTGTATCAATTGATCCAATTCAAGTGGTTATCCCTCCCCCTCTTTAGCATTAGCATGATATGCATACATAAGATATCATCATAGTCATATGATTGTCATCATCTAAATCCCCACCATTAAGAACTAAAACTCTCTTCATTGCGCCTTTTGAGCTGCAATCACATTGATATCTTCTACTTTTTGTGCGTCTATTCCTTATGCAGTTGATTGTTGAGTAATCTCCATTTATTGTACTTCGATAAGTTTCCCACAATTAATAATATGATTCTAATTCATACCTTCACAAATAAAACCATCCCTTTAATGCATGCAATTCGATTATTCATATATATAACTGAAGGGTTTGCGTATTACCAATGTTTGGGGGTGCTGCAATTGATGTGTTTGAGTGGATATCACTATCGTATGACCTTCTTATTTCTTATATACCAATAATATTTTTGCAATAGTCTTCCTTCTACATCCCAATTATTATGAATACAATCCGGCTTAGACGGCTTGTACATCAACAATAGCATATAATCCGCCTACTCATCGACTTATATATTGCAATATACTCAATTAATAGTATCAATTACGGAGGAAGGTACGAGTTGTAGAGATGACGTGCATCATTATCGGGTGTATGATGAGATTAGCAACCCCCTACGAATAGACATGCCAAACCCGGCCGCCCAGTATTGTTTTATTATGATAGGTCGTCGATAGATGTGATGTAGGTGTTCTACGGCGGCAGTAGACGGCGTAGGAGGACGCATTAGTAGCCGACTATTGCAAATGGTGGTGGGGTGGTCTAAATGAGCGGGGCATGGGGGGCGGGGGGAGAAAAAAAATATCGAAGTAACTACTTAAATTTTTGACGGGCAAAACACTTTATTTACAAAAAAAATCCGCCTTATTTTGAAGCTCGCCTTGTTTTGAATTTTACTCTAGTTGCTTGTATGATAGTTAGACTAACTCTCTCAAATCTCATAATATTATATCTATCCTCACCAGTCAGTGTATGAGATTAACACATTCAATACTAGCAATAATAATATCAACAATAATATCATTACATTCAATATACAACTTTGAAATAGATACAAGTTATTCTTGGTTAGTCATTATTATTAATTATATTGCATTATTTTATTACTTTAGTAACTTTATTAGTAATTTATTAGTTACTGCATATTGGTAATAGAGATACTAAACTGGTGAATGATTAATAGGTTTTCTAGGGTTACTATATTCATTCATCATACAACAATAAGACAAATTATTACAAGAAATACACAACGTGGTAACAACATTATACAACAACATTACAGACTAATACACTACAACAACGATAAGATGAATATATCAACTATTGCATGCTCACATCTTCTCCTGTTATTGGGTGGTGGTGGTGTACAAGCATTTGCCAACTCGTTTACTTCACATCAGCAACGCCATTTGAGCAGTAGTAGTAATACCAAATTACATGAGAGCCCTGCAGACGTTATTGTAGACTCCACCAAGTCAACTTCTACAATAACAGATGAAGAAGGAGTTTGCAATGATATACCACCAAACCCTTCTTCTTCTTCAACACAAACAACAACAACAAAGATACTAGCAACGGATGAAGAATTTGTCAAGAGCTTACCAGATAAACGAACATACCGGGCTATTACATTACCAAATAAATTGACTGTACTACTAGCATCAGATCCAACGACTGATGTTGAGGCCGCGTCGGTACATGTTAGAGCTGGTCATTTTGATGATCCTGTTAACCGTGCTGGTAAGTCTTCTCTTTTCTTCTTGATGTTTGATATTTCGTAAATGATACACTTTATTACAACCCTTACACACTCAACTGTTTTCTTGTTAATATTCATTTCATTATATTAGGACTAGCACACTTTCATGAACATATGTTATTTCTGGGTACAGAGAAGTATCCAAAAGAGGAAGAGTACGAAGAATTCTTAGGTAAAAATGGAGGCATGAGTAACGCGTATACTGACATGGAGGATACAAACTATTATTTCAATGTTAGTCCATTAGATCATGGTAGTAAGGATGATACCGAAAAAGAGGGAGGAGGAGGAACATCATTAGCATTATCAGGAGCCTTAGATCGATTTGCACAATTCTTCATTGCACCAACCTTTGATGAACAAATGTTAGAAAGAGAATTACGTGCAGTCAATTCAGAATATCTCAACGGAAAAACTGCCGATAATTGGAGGAATTATCAATTGATTAAACATGGCTCGAGTAGTGATCATCCATTTAGTAAATTTGGCTGTGGAAATTATGAAACTCTAACTGATGGTGGTGATGCTAGTCTAAAGTTAGCAGAGGGTAGTATTGAAGAAGAGAATGTCAACTTCTTTGGTGGCGGTACCTCACCAAGAGATGATCTAATACAGTTTTGGACAGACAAATATCATGCTGGTAATATACGATTGTGTGTTGTTGGTAAGGCTAGTCTCGATGATTTACAAAAGACTGTCGAGGATACATTTGGAGCTGTTAGATCTCCACCAGCAAACTTTGTAGCCAATGGTATTATTGACAAAGTATCTGCTGGACTATTGAAATTACCAAAGGAAGGGGAGGCTTATCGTGATGAGAATGGGAACTTTATATTTCAGACGGAACACTCAACATATTCACCAAGTGTTGCCTTCGGCAATAAAGAATTGGGCTTGATCAGGGAGGTGATACCGCTAGTTGAAGCACGTACACTCAAGATCTTTTCGTCGGTACCACCAATGAATGATCCAGTGCTTCGCGATTCAAGAATCTTTCGTGTACTTTCACATCTAGTTGGACATGAGAGCCCAGGTAGTTTACACCATTTGCTACAGGAGGAAGGCTGGGTCAACTCGTTGGCATCTGGAACTGGTGTCTCTACCTCGGACTTCTGTCTAAGTAATGTGGCTATTACTCTAACACCGAAAGGTATGAAGGATCGTGATCAGGTACTTGAAAAGGCATGGCAATGGTTTGCGTTGATCAAAGACGCCGTTATCAATGATGCGCATGGTCTCATAGAGCAGTATCACAACGAATTGAAAATTATTACTGAAACGAGTTTCAAGTACAGAGAGAATGGAGATCCTACAGATTTTTGTCAATCATCAGCAGAGAAACTCTTTGATTATGAACCGTCGAAGATCTTGTTAGGGTCTGCTGAAGTTGGTGATTATGATGTTGATGTAGCTCGTGCTTTCCTTGAGCGTTTAACTCCAGAGAATAGTCTTGTTGTGATAACTGGGCCCGAGTTGGGCGATGAAGAGGCAGAGGAATCCGAGGTTAGTGTACGTGATGCACCTTGGCAGAAAGAAGAGGTATGTATAAATAACAACCGTGTCTTTGCGATTCTATATTGGTAGGCTCTAACATTGCACATTGTGTCTTGTTGCAGAGATACGGTGCTAAATATCGTCAAATTCGTGTCTCTGACGAGCTGGCCGAGAAATGGGATCACCCTCCTCAGATCGATCCTCGTCTTCGTCTACCCTCTTTGAATGAATTCATCCCTGAAGATTTATCACTACGATGTGACGATGAAGAATATCGAGACGATGTTGTTCCAGGATATGACTACAGGAAAGATAATCCCACGCTCTTGATTGATACTCCCAAGATGAGAATGTGGCATAAGATGGATCGGACTTTTAGAGTGCCAAAGACCTCAATTCGGCTTCAGCTGACATCACCAGATATCTACCATTCTCCTAGAGCCATTACTCTTAATCGTCTGTTTGAAAAGGTTCTGAGTGACGACTTGAATAGTTATGTCTATGACGCTAATGTAGCTGGCATGCACTATAGAGTGTCTGTAGTCCCCAGTGCCTACCGCATCAATGTTAGTGGCTACTCCGAGAAGCTACCTCATCTTCTTGATGTCGTCACGAGCCGTATTAGTAGCTTGATTACTGAAATGAAAGAAGGTGATGAGGCTCACCCAGCCTTGGCAAAGCTATTCTACAAAGCACAACAAAATCTTTTGAGACAAACTAAGAACTACATCTTTGAAAGCCCGTATGAAACTGGTAGTTACAACTTAAGAATGGTGAGCTATATCTTGACACTACTTTATGAACCTTGCATTCTGTTCACTGACACCACTTTGTCTACAACACTTCTTTGCAGCTTCTAGAGACTCCAGTGTGGCACATTAATGATTATATGGGAGAAATGGAAGGTGACGATGCTGATTCGGAGCCGCTAACAATGAAGGAATGTGCTGAAATGGCCGAGAAATGTCTTTTCGGTAGGTCAAAGGCTGTGTCTATCAGTATAGGAAATATTGATGAGAAGGGTGCACATGAAGTAGAAGGCGTGATATCTAAACATTTCCTCAAGAAGCGACCGTTGTTGGACGATGAACTTCCTACATTTAGATCGTTGAAGATGCCCAACAGAGCTGAGGTTACCAAGATTTATGGTGCAGCACCCGAATCCACTGAGGTGCCTCTTATTATTGAGGCTGTTGCCCACAGTGAAGACGAGGAGAACAACTCATTAGAGCTAATGATACAAAGTGCATCTAGCTATGAACTTGGGTATGAAGGGTTAGCCATTCAAGAATTGTTAGGATCAATGGCTTATAATTCTGCTTTTACTCAACTCCGCACGAAAGAACAGCTTGGATACATCGTCAGTGCATTTGTCAAAAAGAGTAATGGGGGCGGTAATGCCTTCTGTGTACTGGTACAGTCAAGTAATACACTGCCACCTGAGCTAGAAGAGCGATGCTTGAGCTGGGTCAAACAATTTCGTCAGGAATTGGAAGAGATGCCCGACGAGCGGTTTGAAATGGAGGCTGCTGCAGTGAGAGCAAACTTGCTGGAAAAGGATATCAAATTAGGCGAAGAAGTATCCAGTGTATGGGGTGAGATCTTAAGCACTGTACCCCACGGAGAACACTTCAAGAATCCAGTCTTTGATAGAGTGAAAACGTTTGCCGATATCTTGACATTGGAGAAAGATGACAATGTTCAATCAGATACTCGTGTCTTTAAATCAGCTTCTGAACTGAAGAAAAGAGTACTTGACTTCTACGATGAGTACCTCTTGACTCCGGATCGTAGAGCAGTTTCGTCGAGAGTGTATAATCCCAAGGCGAAAGAGCTATTTGAGAAGAATATCGGCAAGGCAGGAGTGATTTCATCATATGAAGATGCCCAATTGGTCAAAAAGCATCTCTTAACAAATCCCACTGCTCCATACTGGTGATCAACTTGAGAATAGGATAGTTAGATAAAGGATAATATGTAAATATTGCAGAACAAAATGGTAGAATATTAGTAGTTTGTTGTGTTGTTTTGTCGGTAGATAACCTTTTGCAGCTCATCAATCAAAACAATAGGGAATGACCAAAATAGTACATGCATCCAATCTTGCTCATTCAATGCAACTAAACCAAAACTATCTGAAAATATTGGAGTATAAATGATAACCATATTCAACATGAAGGGAACCGCAACACCAAACAACAACTCCGCAGATCTATACTACACAAGGACGTATCTTTACACGTACTCCAAGCCGATAGGTCCTGAAAAGATACATGATCAGTAAAATATGATGCATATACCCCAACAGTAGCCAGACCAATATACAAACCAGATGTAGAATACCTCAATTTATTTTGACTTTGAGAGCTTGGCCTTGGCTTTTTATTCATGAGTTCAGGGTCTTGACATTGACATGTTCATGCTATTCATGTATTGTTAGATGATTCATTGAATACAATTCAGTCTTACCTGGAGGATTAAGGCCCAAAGCAGTCGCTAGTGGGCACATTATCAAGACTTCACATGAAGCATGATGCATGACAAAATGACAAGAATGTCATGGCAAAATATTGTGACGTGTAATACTTTGCTCGCCGAATGAGGATACGGTATCCTTATGACAATTTTTGCAATACCCATCACTTGTCGATCGACGATCACTTTGAAGCGGCTACTCATTACGGGCGCCCATGCACCATCGGATCGGCCGTCGAGAGTAGTATATGCGGAGTATCGGTGGCGTTGTCATACAACATTTATCTATGCGATTGCAATAGATTAAAACTTGGTATTCTCTGCCATGACATCACGACAAGCTGAACCAACAAAAATACCAATAAAAACAAAGATGACGCAAAATACTGATGTGTCTAACAAAGATTGCAAATCATGGCGTTCAAAAGGCAAATGTAGTAAACACAAGAAGAATATATGTCCGTATCGTCATGACGAGAGTATAAGAATGGCAGCAATCGAACGTAATCGACAAAAGATGATAAATGATACACAAGTGAATAGTGGAAAGAAGAAAAAACAATCCAAGAATGTAAAGAAGAAGAATCAACATGATGGCAGGCATCCACTCGGTATTGTACTATCCGATGGACAATGTGAACCAAAGATATATCATACCCAGGATGATAAACGACACATAGATCCATACTACATTGTAGTATCTTTGCCATTGCAAAAATACGCAGGTAAAACAATCCAAGAAGCAATAGACAGCTTGTCACCCCGTACGAAACGTCCATCAAAGGAATATTGGTTGAGTAGTCTACAAAGTGGTAGATTAACACTACATGAAAATAATAATAACAGTAACAAAGGGTACAAGTGTGTTGCAAAACCTACACATGTAATTGAAAAGCAAAATGTATTAAAAGGTCGATATCATTATCATGAAGAATCTATTCCATCAATAATATGTCAAAAATTATCAATAGTATATCAAGATGATGAATATTTAGTAGTTAACAAACCTTCAGGAGTAGATGTCTGTACTAATCTTAATGGCGGAAGAGTTTACAATTCATTACCAGGTTTATTATACACGGAATTTGGATGTGGTATATTATACCCCGCTCATCGTATTGATAACAATGTGTCAGGAATTGTATGCTTTGGTAAGACAATCACTGCACAGAAACGGTTGACAAGGCGGATTAAATTTCATGAAGCACAGAAAACATATTACGCACGAGTACAATTGAATCCTAATACATCAGTCAAGCAATTACAAGAAAAATTGCCTATAGTTATTGATGAACCACTTGGTTTTAATACCAATACATGTTTGGCAACTACTACTACTACTCATACAGAAGATGATGTAAAAGTTAAGGAATGCAAAACGACTATCATTAGTGTTACTGCGCATCCTTCAATGGATGGCACTGCAATATTACACGTACAGCCAAATTCCGGTCGACCACATCAATTGAGAAAACATTTGCAACACATAAATCTTTCCATTGCCAACGATATAAGATATGGGGGTAGGAATATTATGACTACTGAAGTAACAGTTGCTACATCCGAGAAGAATGATAAAAGCACTAATAGTAGTCCTTCCTCTTTCTCATTTGATAAAGATTGCTCATTTTGTACATCATACAATAAAAATAATGATAATCAGGTCAATAAAAGCAGTAATAATGGCATATGGCTTCACTCTTATCGGTACGAGTTCCCATCTCTCAGCCTTACATTTGAAACTTCTATACCAGATTGGGCAGTAGTCGAACATACATCTCAACAAAAGTAGAGTAGTAGTGTTAGTTAGTATGTATGTGGGTGGCTAGATAGCTCTAGTAAGCTAGGCAAGAAGTTGAGAGTCAGTAAAGGTATGGTATTAGTGTGCACATGCGCGCAGCTTAAACTCGGTACGAGAAGGAGAAGAAAAGGAAAAGAAAGAAAGGGAAATTCAAAAAAATAATGCAAGTCAATCCCACCTAGCTTACTTGCGACTTGGGACGTGTTGTTCGACTCGAAACATCTGGCGGTTGGATTGATAATGTAAATAGTATTTGAATTAGTTATCCAGCAAGTTTACCTGTTTGAAATAGAATGTCAAGACAAGAAGAAACAAACGAAGAAGACGAAGACAGACAAAGACCATTGTCTTTTCTGCACTTAATGTCTTTGTTTATAACCATTGAACTACAACAACAACAAACCTAGCAACCCACTGCCCAATGTACTACCAATAGAAATGGAACTAAACTTTTATTACAAAGTAGTTGGGGTGGTGTTGACGTTTCTTAGTGTTTTGGCATTTACATATGCAGTGGTGAGGTGTCGTTCTGTTTCTTCTGCTGACATTGATCACATGTATACTCACATTCTCACTCATTTTATACTTAGTCTCCCATCATTCGCATCATTCTTGGTTCTAAACCAAAATACGTCAAGGAGACGACTCGAAGATACAAACCATTTATAGTTTCTGCCATCGAAACCTTTATAAATACTTTTATTCTCCACAAGCGTGACAATCCAACGATGGAAGAATCATTCAATGATTTAGTACTGCCAAGGGAGATTAAAGAGTCGGTATTAGATTTAGCTCGGGCTACATGTCAAGCACGAGATGATAAAGATACATCCTTTCGACATGTCATATTTCACGGCCCGGATGGTGTCGGAAAGTCAATGGCAACGAAGAAGTTAGCACAAGTTGTTGGTATTGACTATGCACATGTTTGTGGACGAGATTTCCAAACCTCAGGCGAGAAGGCCGTACGACAAATACAAACTCTCTTTAGCTGGGCAAGATTATCTTCTGATGGTATACTTTTGTTTATTGATGACGCCGAGGCATTCCTCAGGTCGATAGAATCTTCACCGATGAATGATGTCTACACTCGAGAGAATAACAATGCACTCTGCACATTCTTACACAACATGAAAGGCCTTCGAAAGAATATTATTTTCGTCCTTGCTACTAATAGGGTCAAAGATTTGGATGCACAAGTGTTAGATCTCTGTGAAGAGAGGATATTCATCCCCTTGCCAGATGCTCGAAGTAGAAAGAGCATGCTTCTCTTTTATTTTGATACCTGTGTTCAAAAGGTTATCAAACACAAGAATAGTACATTCTCAATCAAATCAAAGCTGATACAACTAATTACAAGTCAAGATCCACTTGTATTGTCAATAGAAGACAATATAATGGAGGGTGAACAATTAGAAGAAGCTGTCGCTGCAACTCGTGGCTTTAGTGGTAATGACATACGAGACTTGATGCTTGCTATGCAAACTGTTGTGCAAGTTTCTGAGAATGGAAGGTTGGCCAAGTCTACAGCGTGGAGAGTGATCGAAGATAGGGTGAAACGTCACTGGCTCGAACAAACAACATGGTGCCGATATTGTCATACTCACTGTAACTGTAACGGCTTTGGAGATAGCAACACAAAAGGTTATTTGGATGGAGATGTTATAGATTTGCAAGACATAACATTTGTTTGAGAGATTCATATGCCAATTTAACCGACCCGCAATCTCAATTTCATCATTGTTGAACCGCCACCTGCTTGATATGGAGTTAAGACATCATTAAGTAGTAAGAAGGGTTAATTTGCTTATTCACTCAATTGACTTGACTGAACAGAGCGCAGCTCAAGCGGCCACGATGCCTGTCACACCTCGATTGATAGTGCTTTCACTTCACACTCGTGGTAGCTCTTTGATGTGTGTGACACTACTTAGTTGGCACATAATCATATAAGCAAATGTTTTATAAACTAAGATATGAGCACTAATACATGCCACCGGTAGTATGATATCCAAGAATCAGTATCGGAGAACTTGTAACGACAGAAACAACTAGACTGGACTGTTATCTTTTACTTGGATTGAATAACTCCAAGCCTCAAGTTTGCCTTAGTTGTGGTATTTAGAAACAAGTCTACATCGAACATACAAATACCTACGTACCATAAATTGTTTTCATTAGTAAGATCTTGTAAGTACTCGACGAAACTTAGAAGAAGTATTCAATCAAGGACTAACCGCAAAACATATACACTAGCTGCACAAGTATAATACATCATAATAGCTAATATCAAACAATGGAATCATCATCATCGCTTGAATTCTTGGACGGCTTAATCGCAGAAGAGCCATTATTAGGTCAGAATCCAAATGATGCTGTGCTTCCAGCATACACTACTCAGGGGGGAGACTCCTCCTACGCTCCACTGCCGCCACAGCAAAGGTTTGGGATAAACACTCGACCAAAGTTTATTCCTTCCTCTAGTAGCAGCAAATCGGCTGCTGCTCAAGCAACACAGAATCAAACGACTGCCACTTCAATGAAAACTACAATACAACAACCAAGCAAAGACACTAAGGAAGTTGAATATATTTCTGCATTGGAAATGAAACCTCATCTTGACATTATTTGCGTTAGTGGTCTTCATTCAAGCTCGGCTAATAAAATATTCCGACAATTCACAACCAGTAACAAGCCTCACTTTGATACGTTGTCAAAGGAAGACAAGAGTAAGTTTGCCGTCAACCTTTGGCATCAATTATCAAGCAAAGGCCATCGCTTTCTCAAACCAACGAAGGATCGTCGATATGAACTGTTTGACTATGACAGGTCCACCAAGAAACTTCTTGACACACTAACACGCAGCCGCACAAAGACGAAGGCCGGTGCTAGTACGGATGCTGTTAGTCTTGACACACTCATGAGTAAATTCTCCTTTGAGACTGTAGAGCCTGCCCGTGATGTATTTGCTTCTCTTCCAAACAAGAAGCAAAAGACTGCCGTTGGTGTGCCAAAGACAGATGTTACAGAGCTCCCGCCACCAATGAAGGAGAAGAAATTCGATGATGTTGCCATGGAAGCCATCACTACACTCTTGAGTAGACAAGAGTTTGCAGATACATTAGATAAGAATTGGGGAGATGATCCTGAAAAGAGAAAGATCTGTGAAGAGCAGGTAAGTCGTCAGGATCTTGTGTGCTTATGTTCTTGTCACGCTAATACACGCCCTAACACTATCACATCCAGATGTTGAAACGGTATAGAGCGGCAGCAATGAATGGAGTGTCAGTTCAAGAGTTTACTGAACGACTTTTGCCCATTCTTTCAAAGGAAATCGAGGTCAATCATAGCGATAGTGAAGACCCCGACAAAGACAAGGAGAACTCCACTAAAGACACCAAGCAATCTCCCGAGGCAAAAAGAAAGACGGATTGGGGTAAGTACATACCTGTCTTGACTTGTATTCCTCTTTTCAAATATTCTAATTTGTCGATTCCGACACCAGGTATCGGCGGTCATCCATCCTTTTGCACAGAGGTCGAAGAATCGGAGTCGGAAGATTACAAGAAAGTTGCAGTTTCATTCACATGCCCACATTGCTTACAGGAATTTGACTTCTCTTATCCTCAAACAGCAAAAGCAAGCTTTGCTCATCATACAAAGAAATGTGGGCCACAGACTGGAGAGGTATAGGGAGTATCTTTGTACACCATCTCTATCAATCATAATCTCCGTTTAATCCATAGTATCCAAAATACTTTTCACATCAATAGCTAACTCTTTGCCTAGCATCTCATATCCATTCTTAGACAAATGAAGTCCATCTTCTCCCCAGATGTTTGTATCATTAGGAGTTTCATAAACGAAAGGAAACTCAACATAATCAATCTTTTTCGATGCATAATCTCTCAAAGATTTATTGATATTTGCTACCATTTCAGCAGCAACGGGTATTTTCTCTTGCCACGCACTACCCGGTATGCCTAAAGCCAATATACGAAAGCTACTATTATTTTCTTCGTCTGCACATGTATAAGTCTGTAATTGATTCTACAATTAATGTTCCACCTTTTTCAGATATACCCATCTTTCCTACATCATTGGTTCCTACCAGTATAATCATAAGTGATAAAGTTGGATTGTTCTTTATAATTGTACATATTCCCAAGTTGGGCAAATCATCATTAAAATGATTATGCATATCATTAGATGTCCAACCTGGGTAGCCAAAGTGCTTTATCAAAGTAGAAGAATTATTGTTGTTGTATAATATGTTCAATTCTTGTTCAAGATATGGGGCATAGGGATGTGGCTCTCTCGAATGAGGTACCATACCATATGTCAGAGAATCCCCATAACAATAAACGAGTTTATGTGTGTTATTATTATTCTCATGTTGATGTAAACTGTGCTCTGAATCTGTGATAACTGATACTTGATCACGATCACTACTTGTATTGAAAAGTTTGAATGATGTTTCTTCTTGCTCAAATATATGTTGAGATTCTTTTCTACCGTTGTCTTCTATACGATGTAAACTGTATACCCCAGCAACCACCAAGAACACGAGGAGACATACAACAGTACATGCTAATAATTTGTGACGTGGTGTTTTATCTGTTCTTATGATTACATACTCATCTTCTAACTCAAATGACGTTATATCATCTAGATTGTGAACTAAAGAGTTATCATTATAATCATCGGCATGAACACTTCTATACTTTGGTGAAGGCATTAAGGAGAGAGAGAGTAGTGGTTTATTTGTTGCATAGCAATTAGGCTTGTGGGATTAGGGCGCATTTTGAGAGGCTTTCGTGCGCATGGATCACGTGCGCCGCACATTTCGCCATATTTAGGTACAAATACGGGTTTTTACGGGTATTTTGAGGCTATTTTGCCCCATTTTAGGGAAATTTGTGCCTATATTCGGGTACTTTGTGGCGCTCGAGATCGAGCCAACGCGTGCGCTCGCGCGCACTAATCCCACAAGCCTAATAGCAATGTAAATTTGCAAAAAAAGATAGGTATCTTCTAAAAGATTTTCATCATCAACACTACATAATGTGATTTACATCATGACACTCAACATTGGGGAAGTGGGAAGATGAAGTCAAATACACTAAGCCTACTATGCATTTCAGTCTTCGCCATCTTGGGAGAAGTATCTCCTTTTTCAACTTGCAAGAGATCTGTTATTGCATCCAAAACTAGCACATCAAAAACTAGCACATCAAAAACTAGCACATCATCAACTTCACTTGGTGTAATATCTTGGGTACCATACTCTGTAGGTCACATAGTTGGCGGATGTTCAGGAACCCCTATTGTTATATCCGGTACAAAGAAAGGCGGCTGGTATAGCCGTATTCCTTTGCCAAGTTTTACACCCCCAAACAGCTTTTTCGCCCCCGTGTGGACTATACTATATGGATTGATGGGTTACTGCTTTGCAAATGTTATTAAATCTACATCACCATCAGCACATCTTGCAAGAAAATTTTGGATTGCTCATTATGCTCTTAACCTTAGTTGGGCGCCAATCTTCTTTGGCATGAAACGATTCAGACTTGGATTTATTATAAATCTACTTTTGATTGCGTCTCTTGGTATTATCCTTCGATTATATCATTCTATTGATCCACTATTGGCATATCTCCAAATTCCTTACATGTGCTGGTTGATATTCGCTACTAAACTGAACAAAGAGATATGTAAGTTAAACCCTACTGTGGATGGGAAGAATAGAGGTATGATTCAGGCTGAGATATGTAATTCTGGTGAGGGATATAATGATGTAATGCTCGAATATGATATAAAGCAACTCCAAGCTAAAGCGGCATCATATATTGGTCTAGACTGAACGAAATGATACAATGGAGTATATAATTACAAGTGTTAAGATAACTTATTGTTTAAATATAGCCAGTTTTTGTATCATTATCATCTACGTCTTCCCAATCTGGGTCATAGGATGAACGTGCTTTATGTAGAAATTTAATCAAAGCACCCGCTTCCAATATCTCAATCTCAAACTCACTCTTGGCCAAGGAAGACTTACCAGTAGTTGTTTCTGCAAAGCACCGTCTTAATACATATGTTGCTTGTGATGACGCATACTCAAGTTTCTTTGCTATTATTGGGCCGATAGTCTCATACGATCCAGTAACCCCAAGAACACTTAGGTTGCTCTTCTTACCATCATTATCTTTATCAGAGGGGCACAAACCTTGATAGAGTGATGGCCAAGTAATGCCCCCTAAGGTCATAGATGTCGACCTTTCATCAACAGTAGGGATTGCTCGTATAGTAACCAATAACGGTACAAAGAAAATTGTCATTTCAAATGCCTTACCAAACTCCAATTTAACATATGATGCAGAACCATTTCTAACT
>Ga0214477_100978_pt1 | contig 16681 bp, 12 predicted proteins | sample M1_20Mar14CPVII9_FD_165058 | JGI IMG/M metagenome (GOLD analysis project Ga0214477, IMG submission 165058) | Marine eukaryotic communities from Monterey Bay, California, United States - M1_20Mar14CPVII9sort6BwellC16 | ecosystem: Environmental > Aquatic > Marine > Unclassified | place: USA...
GCCGCTGACACTGCTCCACTATTAGTTATTACATCTTGTAAGCTATTCTTACTACTCTTTTCTTCCTGTTCCTTCTTCTCTTTTTCCAACTGCTTGGCCTTATTCTCGGCATCTTCTATTGCAAATTGTTTATTAATTGCATCTCGTGTTTCTTTACTCTTGATAGTTTCAGAAGAGGATGTTAGTTGAACTCCATTAATTGTAGTGCCTGTTAAGTCCATACCTTGAAAGTTTGATGATGGCATTGGTGGTACATCTGAAATATTAGACTCTACTGAGTTATTGTTGCTGTTGCTGTTTGCAATAGATTCCTCTGTGGATTCTGACAAGGAGTCAGAGGAAGAGTCAACTTGCTGCCAAGTTGGTACCTTCTGTGCATCCTTTGTTAATATATCTGTATAGGTAATCGGCTCTTCCCTTAAATCCTCTTCCCTTGTCTCCTCATCCCTTAACTCCTCACCTCTTTTACCCTCTAACTTATCTTCAACTGTAGCGGTAGCTGTAGAACTAGTGGAGGAAGCAAAAGGTCCATCAATCTTACTACTATTCAATTCATAAAATCGGCCTGAGCGTTGATCATATCCTAATTCTTTTTTACTGAGCTTGTTTGTGATTATGGTATCAAATTTATCTTGTTTTAGTAGCATTGACAATGATGTTGTTGTTTGGTGTTTAGATTGTTGTGTGGTGGTAGTATGGTGTGTAGAGAGAGGGGTATGGTGGTTTGTTGTAAAGGCATTGGTTGTAGAGAGGGATAATAGCCATATGGCTACGGTGGTTGCAGGGAAGTTCATTTGTTTGATATAGTATTGTAAATTGTGTTCCGCTATTACTTTATAACTATTGCAATAGCTATTGCAAATGAAGATTTCTATTCCTTTGGGGAGGATATCTGACTATATGTCAGGTTTATATTGAGCAATATATGAGAGCTTGACATCATACAGTAGGGCAACGTGTTGCATTGCCTTTTGCTTTTTGCTCTGACTCGATTGAGGGAGAGATTTCGGCGATAAAACTAATGGAGTAAATACAGCGATTCAACTACCGCAACTAAAGAGATTCCTGGCTGGATGGCTTTGGATGTGGAAGCCAGCGTGCATAGCTTCCTCTATGCTAATAAAAGAAGATAGATATCATTAAAGAGTAAGACAGAGGCTGTGGGGGATTGATATGAGTGCCGCATCCACGTCCACACGAGAGTTGTGTATTAATGATACATGCAGATATACGTGAAAATCTGAAGATGATAAACTCATGATAGTATATCAACCATCGACAATACATAGATGAAATACATAATTCTCTACTCAATACTAAAAACATAAAGATATAAGCTATATAAGTATGGATATGGATATATAAGAGACATGTATGCATGATATATAGCAACAATGCAACAATTAAAACCGAATATACCATACACATCAGTACATATGTATGTTCAATTGCAATATGATTGCAATATATGAGATTCCTCTGGCTATCACATTTGTTTGAGATATATTGGTTTAATTATCAGTTAGTATTAATGTTGAAATGAACTATGGTAGAGAATGAAAAGAGAGATATACAATTATCATACAACAATATTCTTAAAAACAATTAACAATCTACTACTCTATATTCTCCATCAAAACTATATTCCACACCCAGAAACATCAAAATTTAAAATCTGAGGCGGCTTAGTTATTACAATTAATGATGGGGAATATTAGATCAATAACATAACACACTCTGCATCCATAGGAATCAGATGATGACATGCCATATCTCCTATACCAGGTAGCGGTCCTGTTCCCATGGTACTGTACCCGGAGCCTCCTCCGTTGGAAGAGCATTAATCGAAGGTGAAGAGGTCTTCTCCGACTTGCCCTTCTTCTTTTTGTCCTTCTTTGGCTTCTTTGGCGTGAAGGGGTCGGTAGATGGCGAAGGAGATGGCGAAGGCGTCTTCTTCTTCTGAAATATGGGAGAAGGGGTTGAATTGTTACTGATATATATGAAGCATATAAAATGGACGTCATCTTTTACTTACTTTGTTCTTCTTGTTCTTATTCTTCTTGTTTTTCTTATTCTTCCTGTTCTCATTCTTATTTCCCTTCTACAATTACATTAGTAGTAGAAAGGAGGAAAAGGTGGCAGTTTTAGTAAAAGTTTTAGTCTAATATAGTCAGGTGTGAAGTGCAAATATATTAACGATCATAGCAGCCCCACTGTCGATGCTGCCTTACCTTGGCCTTCTTCCCCTTCAACTCTCGTTCCCAAGCTGCATCGTTGTTATCATCAAGAATCTGTGTATAATGGCGGAGACTTCTTCCCTCGACTTCGACGGGAGATTCCATGCCCTTTGATACTGGCGCTTGCTTGTTGTAAACAGAACGGAGATTGACCCCTTCTGTCATTGACATTGAAAGGAAAACGATTGGTAATAGTTTCATAGTTGGACGATAGTATATTAGTTAGATGGAGATGATAGTGACGGTGGATATGGATGTCTAATGTCAGCTTAACTACTTAACCGACGACGACACTGGACAGATGCAATTGCAATAGATAGAATGAAATGAGTAATGGCGGAGGTGGTAGAAGAGATCTGTATACAGCAATATGTGTATCACTAGGGGCGATGAAAATAGATCGGCCATTGAATCACTTGTTAGTTATCTCGCTCGAGGGTCTTTTGCAATGCTACTACGACTCTTCATTTTGTACCCTGCATTTGTCATGATCTATTTTGTTCTTGAGGTAAGGAGGGCAGTTCAAATGCGTCTTGCGGTACTGCTGACATGTCCAATTATTTCTGAGACAAATGTTAAAACTGCATAGGATAATTCATCTCTTCCATATCGTGATAGGACCTATCAGCCTATACAGTATTGTTCAATATCATTAAGTGGTAGTCCAGCCCACTACAAATGACTGTCAAGGATACCCTACTAGTTTGAGCCTCTGATGAGATTAGGGATACAATGAAGAGACTTTATGACTTCGAACAACATTTCTATTCATCATACATACCCTCAGCCTTGACACCTCAAACCAATCGAAGTTCCCATAAATAACTTTGCAAAGTATAAAGAACCTACATTTATCATATCTATCGCTAATATCAATATCACCCAGATGTCGAATATTCCAATAACATACATCGAGTTTGCAAGTTGCGACACACCTTCTATTCGTCTATTATACTCTGATATTGATATATCTTGGAAGCAGGCTCTTCTTGTATATCGAAAGGAAGAAGAAGAGGCAGAGAGAGAAGAGCTATTTAATCTGAAACTGCAAGCGAGAGTAAAAAGGTTACTAATGAAGCGCCAGAAGAAGACTGGTGATATGGCATCATCAAGCTACTGTCAAGAAACCACTGCCACTGCCACTGCCACTAACGAATCTTCTATACCACATCGTCGAGCTCAACGAGAAGATCGACAACATCGTGCTTCATTATGTTTTGCAGTTACAGACCAAAGAAGAGAGCAAGTAGTCAGGCCCATGAAAATGAAAGTGGAGAAGGAAGAAGACTGTCAATCGACGTTATTCGACTCATCTGATTTTGATACTCCAAGTGGATACCGCGTTTCCACTCCTACTCATTGGCCTACTCTCGATGAAGTGGCTGTTGTTGATGACGTGCTGCCTGCTCCACCAGCTACACCAATCAGTCATAAGTTGTTGCTTCATAAAGAAGAAAGTTCAATATATAATGAACGAGGACTTGATGATTTTGTTTTCAAATTGAGGCATCATCAAACTGATGGTCGTCGTGTTGTTCATCGTACTCATACAGCTCGATGTGCATAGAGCTAATAGCTACAATCTTCATTCTTTTGGCAGTGCTAATACTAATAGGTGATAACATCAGGAATACTCTGTATCAGTTGTAGTATCCAATACTTCATTCATTCTTTTCCCATCTTCTACCTTATCAGCTTGTCGTTCCTCATCCTCCTCTGTCGATGTACTATCAGGTATCAAGCACTTGATATCCTCGTCCATTGCTAACCCATCCTTAGTACCACCACTACTTTGTATCATTCTTCTTCTAAATCGTCGTACTCTTCGTTCATTCTTCATAACTCGTTTCATCATGAACAACATTAACAATCCACAAACTATCCAAAGTACACATGAAACAAGTAACATATGCGCCCCATTTGATAATGTACAGACTTGTTCACGACATATATTACTATCCAAGAAGAGTAATGTTAAACTTTGTAAGAGATAGGATAGTAGAAACAATATTGATATTGGTCTGTACCCTGTTGTGTTTGTATCTAGTTTGAATAGATTGTTGGCTTTGGATGGGTTTGTTTGTTGATAATGATGTTGTTCAGAAGCAGAAGAAGTCCTCCTATCGGATCTAATACTTGTCAATCTACAACAGCTCCTTCCATCTTTTCCTTGTCCAATAATACTAAACCCACCTCTCCTAATAATCAACAGACCTAATAACAAAGTAGCACTACCTCCAAATAATATACCCAACATTTCAAACATTCGTGCTACATTCCACATAGTATCCAATTTATTCGATTTACTTGTAAAGTGTAAGATATGACAATTCCAATACATTTCTTCATTTGATATAGTAGATGATTCGTATAGATAGTCATCGTCATGGTAGGGATAGTCACCTGATACTAGTATATCGTCATGATTTGGTTCTGAGTACCAATCTCTTTGTTGTTCTTGTATGGAGTTACTATTATGATAGGTCGTTTGAACTGTAGAAGTTACATTCCTGACTAAATCATGAGCTGTTCGTATAAACGATATTGAGGGCGGTAATTCTAAGCTTTGGCCGCTACCATCTTGCATTATCTTTTCTTTATGAGATATGTCATCATCTTGACTGACTTGTATATACGGACCTCTTGGTCCTTCTTTTATTAAATCACTGCTACTACTACTTTCTAGTCTTTCATCATCTTCATCTCCTGAAGATTTTATCTTCTCATCCAATATAAAATCTAATCCATTCTGTTTAATACTACAAAGTTTCCAATAATTCAATCCTACTTCATTTATACTTTTAAAGAATGGTCCTGCATTTAATGCATCTGTTAAGGTGACGAATGATGTTGAGTTATGTGTTAGTGTTGATAGTGTAAGTGCGGTTATGGCAAAGAGGAATGATATGTAGAGTGGTAAATGTTGATAGCTTCTTTTGGTTTTGTAATGCTTTGCTTTTTGTGTAGAGCCGTCGTCGGTATCGACTTTTGAGTTGTATTCTATATCATTGCAAGAATTTTGAACATGTTCATCTTCAGCTGATGATGATGACGATGAAGTAGCATCATCTTTGTGAGCACTCTCATGCTCCCGCTGTACTTGATCGACGCCTATCATAATATTTTGCTCATATCATATGCACTGAGAATATAAGTATTACACCGCTACTTCCTACTCCTCAGCCTCACAACAAAGTACTCCAGCTCAAGAGATTAAGATGAACACCCAACAACCACTTAGATGAACTGCCCCCCACTTTTGCAATAGCTCGATGCCAAGGAGATAGAGAGAATAGTATAATAGGGTGGAGAGGGCTTTTGTGTGAGCTATGAGGACTCTTGTTGTATTTGAGCGATCAAACGGATTTTGGTGTAATGCAATGGTTATATGGAGGGGCATGTCAAACTTGTAAGGCAGCAAGTGGAGGGAATTGGGAGGCTTGCTATTGTACTGGGGAGGATGCTATAGGTGTACATTGTCCTATGTATGGTCCCATCTACTATATGAATCAGCGTATCCTGTATCAACTTGGTGGTGTTGATTGGATGCTAGGTATGCCTGGTAGCCGTGCAAAGTGTGCCCAGGGGAATGTAGAGCAGAACTGCACGGGCAAGATTGATGGAGTTGATGACCCCAATGGCATGTGTCAGCCCGGTTGTCTTTGTGATTTCGATCACTGTAGCTCTCAGTACAATTGTACTAAGGATGAAGTTACTGGAATGTGTACTTGTGAGCAGGATGGATTGCAAATATACGAGAGTCAATGTGCTGGGTATAGTACTACACCTATGCCAACCAATCAGCCAACTCAGCCGAGCAAGTCAGGCAAAAAGGGTAAAAAAAGGCCCAAGAAGGACAAGGAAAAGAAGAGGAAGGAGGAGGAAACAGATATCTTTGACTAATCTATTGTACTAAATACGTGTGTTCTCTGTGATGTGATTTGTCGGTGAAGAGTCAACTTTTTGTTCGAGGACAAATAGGTAATAAGGATACTTTATTGGGTAATAGGAGAAGAGTTGTATTTGTTGTGTTTGTTTAGGACTTGGGTATCTCCCTCTTATGCCATGAAAGATAAAACTACACCCGTCAATAAAGTAGCTATCATATTCTTCTTCCAACTACCAGGAGCACCTCTTGTCGCATGATTCTCTTTCATCAGCCACCACGAACCCAATCCATCATTATCAGTATTATCATTATAAGATTCTAATTCACTATCCGTTGGCCAATTATCCCAATCTGAGTTGGTTGATGTATCATCTGATTTACTCTTGTCATCTATTGCTGTCTCATCGTCTAGTAGAGGGGGAGCTTGTGTTGATGTTGATGTTGATGTTGTTTTGTCTTCTAATACGATATCATTTGGGAGTTCATCCTGGTCAATTTCAGAACTTACTTCTTCCGTTTTGACTTCTTCTTTTGTATCAGGTGGAGGTATCACTCCATATCCAACGGCAAGTCCATGCTCTATGCATTTGGATGATTCCAATCTAAAGTATATATCATGACCATCTCCACAATTGTTCAGTTCCGTGTCTGTATCACATTCTCCCGTTCCTTTACATAAATGTCCAACTGATACAGTTGATTCAGTACACGGCGGGATCTTCTTCATCTTGATAACAACGCTGCTTTGAACGTTTTTGCAATCAGATGGACCAATGGCCTGTAGACACAATTCACTGCAATCTAAGGCATGTGCGGTTGATGTATCAATGTCTGTATCCACCACCGTCGGAGTTGCTAGTGCTTCAGTTTCTCCATCTGTTGTTCGACCCTCACAAACATAATTCTCGAAGCAGTACGTATCCGTTGGACAGGGTGGATCTCCCTCATTACATGTATATGTCCATGTGCATATATCTAATAGCTCTTCTTCCCATTGGGCACAATAGTTTTGAGGCACTGCCTTGCCGTTGCCTTGCTTCTCATCATTAGATGGTATCGTCGTCGGCGGCGTCGCTTCTTCCTCATCATCAGACGAGCACAGATAATTCTTCATACAGAACATACCAAATGGACATAAGGGTTCACCGTCATTACAAGTTTGGGCTGTTGTACAAGTAGATTGTATCTCTAATACACTTGTGGTACAGTAATTTTGAGGGGACGGACTCTTTACTGATGGTGACATAGTAGGCTGAGGAGTCATCTTGGCCGTTGGTTGTATCGTTGGAGGAGGTGTGGGAGCATTAGTAACAAGTTCGGATGATATAGGCTTCAATGTAAGTCTATGTACAGGTGCAGATGTTGGTGCCTTCGTCTCATTTGGATTTGGACATTGTATATTCTCAAAGCATACCGTACCCGATGGACACATCCGATCTTCAGCATTACATGTTTGCAATGCATATGAACATGATGACATGACTTCTGATAAACTTGATGAACAGTAATTGTTTGGGTATGATAATCGTTGTTTAATCTCATCTTCTGTTAATGTATAGACTGTTGGTTGAGATGATGATGGAGGGTTAGTCGTTAGATTTAGTATTGGTGACCCCCATGATGCCGGCGGTTCGGCAATGGGTGACATTGTTATCGGTGGAAATGTCGGTTTATCTGTTGCAACTGTACTACTAGTGTCAGATGCCGTATCCCACGTTTCATCCATTGGTACTAAACACTTGACATTCGAATAACATTCATATCCACTCGGGCAAGGTTGCCACTTATTGCAATTCCGTGCTGTAGCACAATTTGCCATCAAATCATTATAATCTATAGCACAATATGACATTTGTTTTAATCTCATTTCATTTCCATTAACAGTGTAACTACCATCCGATGATATGTCGTAATTACCATCAGGTACACCCATTATACTATCGGGATCAAATGTTGGTGATTCAGTTGGTTCGGGTGACCATTGTGGTGTCGGCCGTGAGGTTTCAACCTTACCCTCGCTAGGTGATAAACTCTCACTGGGAGGAGATGTTTTAGGCCTATTCTTCCATTCTCCAGCATTACAAGCGGTGATACCCGCCCAACAGTAATCACCCACCTTATCACATTGATGTGTCGCGGCACCATCGGTACAGAATGTTTCCGGTGAACATCGTGCAGCGGCATCTGTATGCGATTGGCCACAAAAGACATGATTGGCGGCTACATATCGATCTGGATCGAATGGAGTTGGTTGAGGTGTTATTGGTTCATTTCGTTCGATTGTTGTTACAGCTGTTGGTGTACTTATCACCTGGGGCACTGCATTGTTATTAATCTCAGCAGGGGATGCCACTGGTATTGATGATTCATTAACCGTAATAACCTCCGCCTCTGCAGGTGAAGTCAATCCCAACTGACTACTAATCTCAGCAGGAGGCAATTGCGGCACCTTATTACTACTACCACCCGGTTCTGTACTAATCACCACATCCTCAACACCAGGTAATCCACCCTCCGGTAATAACCAATGTTCAACACCAAATATCTCCTGATTATGTTCTTCATAATAACTTTGAAAATCTAATATATTACAACCTGTTATCCATGTATAACATTTATATCCATTTGGACAATCTCTACTATCACCACTTGGACACCAAGATCCAATACGACATGTATTAACAGTTTCATCCCATTGTTTAGCACAAAAACTTGTATTTTCTATTGTCTCATATTTTATTGGTGACATTGTTGGGATCGAAGATGGATAGTTGGTGGGTGTTACTGTTGGTACCAAGTCATTAATATATTTACAATCTGTACCTGCAAAGCATGTTTTGCCCGGTGGACAATCTGAATCAGATCCAGATGGACACCAATGATCATCTTTACATTCATTTGCATTATTCCAATCATATCCACAGTAATTGGTTCTACTTGGATGATCTGAATTTAACTTGTTAGCACTACCATTACTACCGCCATTTAAAGTTAGGGCGGCCTGTTCAGGCCCACCCAATAAATCAATATAATGACAATTCTCAGTTAAATGTAAATAACAAGTTTCACTCCCTGGACAATCTACATCATTCCCACTTGGACAATGTCTATCAACACTGCAATTACTACTTGCATCTTCCCAAGATGTACCACAAAATCGGGTGTGTGATGGATCATCATGATTAAATAATATACCATGTCCTTGTGTTGTATCACAGGAGGTATCTCCCCAACATTGTTGTCCGGGTGTGGTGCATTCGGATGATGTACCGAGTGGACATGGCTGGGATGAAAGACAATTGTTTGAGGTAGTTGACCATGATTCACCGCAAAAGTTGTTGGTTGCTGATATTGTCGATATTGTATTGATTAGTAGTATGTAGAGATAACCTATTGGATGATACCTTCTTTTATATTTGTATTGCATTATCATATTAGTATCTGGTTTGCAATTTGTTGAAGTAAGTCGACGTATAAGGTTATATATTAATAATAGTCTAAAAAATGACACAAGATGTGAGCAAATTTATTCAACATCTATTTTCCTCCTGCCGCTTCAGCAGTTATACTTCCGCCGACCATTTAGAGTGGCAAGAAGAAGAGTATAGATATATGATGCAAATCTGTCGGCTCTTATTGGCTGCAAATGTAGGGCTGCATTGCTCTCGTGCGACTCTTTTTTCATTTCCGTTTGAGCTAACTTTATTCTTGTGCGCGTGTTCCTTCGCAGGTGTATGTGCCAAATTTTGAGGGGGTGATTCATGGTATGATGTAGATGTGTACTCATCGCATAAGGGATATATATGAGCGTATTCTACTGTGCATGCTTTTTGAATTCGAATAGATCGACTATCGGTTGCAATTAGGGTTTTGCAATGAATTGAGGTACCATACTATCTTTTGTATATCTTATTCTTCAGCAGCAGCTCCTCTTCCTGCAACAGGATCGGGCTGATAGTAATATCATCGAAGATAAAGCAACTGAAGATCAGTTCCATGATTGGCTAAATGAGGAAGACTCAGATGGAAAGCTAAAGCTTTTGTATAGAGGATCAAGGGATGGATTGGACGCAGCATCTTTTCATGGTAAGTGTGATGATAAAGGTTCTACTCTTACCATCGTAGAAACAACAGATGGATATTTCTTGGGTGGGTACTCTGATGTATCCTGGATAAGTAGTGCTAGTCATCAGTGGGGTCATTCTAACAAGGCCTTCTTATTTGTGGCCGGAAGAGATACTCCACCTCAAAAGATGAAGATATATGATCAAGAGAAGAAAATATATGCTGTCTGTCATAATGAGAATTACGGTCCAACATTCGGGGGTGGGTTGTTAGTACAAGGATCAAATGTTACACTTTCTGTATGTAATGCCAATAATGCGTATTACGACTCTTCTAATATCACAGGGCCTTTAGCGAATGCAAGTAACACAAGTAACGTATTCCAAATAAAAGAGATTGAAGTATTTAGTGTCACAGAAAAGCCGCCTATGAGTGCTGAAGTTGTTGATTCTAGCACAACTAAAGAAAGAGAGAAGGGTAACCCAATCAACATAGATGATTTAAATACTGCAATTACTACAAAACGGAAAGCTCTTCTTAGCTTTGAATCAAAAATACAATACTTGGAAGATCGTTTTGAGGATGAACAAAGTTTCATCCATGGTTTTGTTTGCGGTGATACCAAAGATATCGTTGTATTGAATGTCAATGGAACAACCATGGCCACAAAACGAGACACGTTGTGCACTATTGAGGATTCTGTATTAGCTCAGCAGTTTGATGACACGAAGTGGACAGAACAAGGGTGTAACAACCTACGTGTAAAGGAGTGGACACCAAATGAAGTCTGTGATTGGGCTAAGAAGATTGACGATGTCTCAGATGAAGTTGCACATATCTTTGTCCATAATGAAATCACAGGCAACGAGTTACTTGCTTTAAGTATGGATGGACTAAAGATGATTGGTATTGAACGGGCCGGTACATTGTGTCTACTCTTGGAGGAGATAAAGAAGTTGAAACAATCAAGTCAAGATACTGTGACTCTCATCGAGCATAGTCCATACTGTTTTGGTAAGATACTGGACTATCTTCGTTTAAAACATATGCAATGTCAAGGTCTGATAGACGCTGAGATGACAGTTCGGCCTATCATATGTGAATCACAAAAGAAGAGATTTTCCAAAGTAGTTCAAAGTTCAATACGTATAATTAATCTACTCAATCCTCTTTCTCTTCTTTTTCTCCACTTTCGTATTTGAGACAAATTGCAATGGCATAGACCTTGCAAATGGTATATTGCCGATAACTTCCGTTGATCAATGTTGTATTGAACCTTTGGCAAATTGGGAAACCTAGTTGGTTGGTTTTCCTCAACTGCATTCACAGCTTCGTCGGCTCTTTTAAACCAATCAATAACATATGGGGTAATGATTTCAGACTCTGCTCATCTTCTGAATCCCACCCGAATAGTTGTTCCATATCAATGGGATGATATTGTAGTATCTTTTTGATTGCAACATGACTTTTATTTGTACCTTCATTCAATTTTAGGCTGAGGAAATTGCTACTGTTTCGATGAGGGGCCTATGAGGTAAGTCTTTATAACTAACTGTCAAATCTTCTATTGTATGATTTGAACAATATATACTATTGATACTTTCTGTATTGCATAATAACCTCGTGAAGGCATCTTGTACACGTTGGGCATCCGCATTATCAAATCGATTATAGCTCATCCATAGAGTTTTCAGTTTGGTGTTGCCAAATAAACTCTCGGCAAGTACAATTGCACCCTCGTTACCTATATCATTATTATGAAGATTGAGTTTACGCAGATTGCAATTCGTATCTCGAAGCAAGGTAGCAAATACCTCGCATCCAATATTGGTAATTCTATTTCCATACAATTGAACTTCTTCTAGTATTGGACGTTTCTTCACAACTTCACTTATCGGTAACGCGTATTCATCAGTTATGTCAGCTATCCCGAGTTTTAAGGATGTACCACACATACTACGGCTCTGTTCAACCCTTCTTCTCAATAGATCCGGGTCCATCTTCTTTTTGTATTGTCAATCAAATAATATGTTGCAAGTTGCAATAATTTTTGGAAGTTACAACTAATCCTCCTGATAAGTCGATTATGGTTATTATTAGACGTGTAGTAAACCACGATAGGGCTTTGTAGATGGTCTCAGATTAATAGTAGGCCGCCGCCAACTCTACTAACAAAACTCATGGTTAGTAATTCGAGATACGTATCATTTAAACCGTATAAACTATATGAAAAGGTACAAGAGTACGATACTATTATTGCAAAACACCAACTCACCATGAGATTATTGTACTCTTGAATTGCTCTCTCAATTGAACAAATTAAACCCGCAATAGTTATTGTATATATACAAATATCCTTCTTCTTCTAGCTCTATTAATCTCATCGTTAGCCGGTTTGTCACGAGTTGCAAATAAAAAGAGTACACACATCTTGTGCACAAAAAAATTTACTAATAACCAGCCAATGATGACGTCAATACACCACCTTCTGCTATATACCATAGCTCTTCTATACTGCATCAAACCATGTCTCTCCATACCAGAAAACATAGACGATAATTCTTTGAAAATAACACCAATAAACAACCCTAACAACAATGACAATAGTGACAACATACCAAACAATACACATAAGTACAATATACACGATCACAATATATATCAACGAAAATGGAATGATTATTTAAAAAATGGACGTGATTCTAGACAAAGTAGAGAACCTATTCATGTTGATTATATGGGTATGCGTAAGTTTCTACTTTTTTCTGTGGCGTGTATAAGTACTTGCAGTGTGTAAAGTTTTTTGCAAGGTGTACTTTGTTAGTTTTTGACGGGTTCATGTAAATACTAACTCTCTATTGCAATACTTCACCACCTATATCATATCAAATAGACCCATTCGAAGAAGAGCATATCAACAATAATCAAAATGAAAGAGAAACACAACGAGTAGTAGCAACAACCTACATAGATTCCTCACGGTATGAACCAATACGTGTACAATTCGATACACACCTCCTCGATGCACTCTTAACCAACTACGCACCGGAAGTATCATACGTCCGAAACATATTACTACCATCCCTTAAAAACTTTTGGTCCGAAACATTAAGTATCATACCGGCTAATAAAATTGAGATACCACTAAGTGGTAATAATGCCAAATGTGCTAATGAAGTGAAACAATTGAGTGGTTTTGATTTAGATGATTTCTTACAGTATGATACTAGTTCTACTTCTAGTAGTACAACGTCTCAATATGCAAGATCATCTATATCAAACATTGGTACAGATGGGAATGTTGAATTAAACACTGAAAGTAATTCGTTGGTATATAATAATCGTGATTTGATAGTTATTGTCATACCCGTCGAGGGTACCACACTCTGTCCAGAATCAACCAACGACAGTTCATCTTCCGAATATACAAGTCAATTACAAACATTAGCATTTGCAACGAATTGTCAACATGATCAATTAGACAGACCAACAGTTGGATATACAGGTATATGCTTCGGACCAATGGACCCAACCGATCGTACCAACAAAACACACAAACGACGTCTACTAACAATTGCACATGAATTTACACATATCTTGGGTATGAATTCATATGATTTTCCATTCTTTTATAGTCATACTACCAAACGACCTAGGACACAACGTGATAGGTATAATAGACCACCAGAAAATCAAGTATTATGTGTCGATGGAACGAGGCAGACTGTATTGACGGCTGATGAATCAACGATTAAACCAGTAACGACTGCTAATGGATATATAGCCTATGAGGTAGTTACCGAGACTGTTAGTAATGTTGTTAAGAATCAATTTGATTGTCATACTAAGGATGGGATTGGTGGTAGGTTGGAGAATCAACCTACTGGTGATACTGATTGTTTTGGTAGTCATTGGGATCATGTACGCGTTTTTTGTTTGTGTTTTTGTATACCCGTATAAAAGACCGTGACTATTTAACTCATACATCAATCACCTTTTCCCATTCAAACATACAAATGCAGAGACTATTTAATAATGAATTCATGACAGCCGTGTATACAGGCTCGACACAGTACGTCACGGCATTAACACTCGCCTTATTAGAAGATTCAGGATGGTATCTACCGAATTATAATGTGGCACAGAATTCACCATTCGCCTTAGGTGCCGGATGTGATTTCCTCGAAGATCAATGTATACAACAGGGTGTGGTACCATCTTGGGCATCGGGCATGTTTTGTAATAGTGCCTCGAGTATAGGCTGTACGCCTGATAAGCATTTGGTTGCCTATTGTGATATATCAAAATGGGATGGTAATCTACCCTCGGGATATCAATACTTTGAAGACCCATCGGTGGGTGGTGGATTACAACAGATGGATTTCTGTCCAGCATATACTACTATATTTAGATTTGAGGTAGATGATAACGTCCGTGTCTTAGATTGTACAGACCCAAAGCTTGACGGTGCATGGGTAGAGAAGGGGGATGAGGTGTTTGGCGAGGATAGTAGATGTATTGAACATGCTAGTGGTGTCCGTCCACTATGCTTAGAACATGTTTGTGGACAGTATGGGAATGAGGCGGGGAAGGTTATATTGGTTACGGATGGGGGTAAGAGGTTGATTTGTCAATATGAGGATCAAGTATTAAGGCTGCCTAGTGGTGTTGATGTTATCTGTCCTCCATTTGAACAGATCTGCCCCGAGTAAGTATATGCATATGGCTGTTGTGTTTATGTATATGCCAACTCGTTATGAACACTCACAATGTGCTGCTTATCTTCTTCTCGAACTACCACGTCTCAGTATGATATGTCCAGCCAACTGTTCAGGACGCGGACGGTGTGATTTCACCCTATCAACTCCGCAGTGTGAATGCTTTGATAGGAGTGATACTAGTCCACTCTGTTTGTCGTCACCGTTTTCATTTGCACCAACGATATCTCCCGCCCCAACTTTAAGTGCACGTCCATCAGTTTCACCCACGATAACACCAAGACCGACAGAAGCAAATAGTAGTTCATCAATAATAAGGAGTAATGTTGCCTTATTGGGAAGTATGATGGTATTACTCTTACTTGGAATGTAGTATAAATGACGAGTTGTTCTAAGGAAGAACGTATGCTAGCCAATATAGAATGTATAGAGTGCTGCTGCTCTTCGTAAAAGTAAGATGCCCTGCTTATGTAAACACCAAGTTATGGCTATACCTTTTAGACTGTTAGTTGTCTACTTGATACACACATATACCCCCAAACAGTTACTCTTAGATAAAACAAGATATCCCCCAAACTTAAACTCGTAAACATGTATCCCCCAAACTTAAACAAATCAATACCCAATTAAACCCTCTACACAAATGACAACACAGCCCCCCAATTTTGAACCAAACATACCTCCATATATGGAATTACTCAGCACATGTGATTGTTAATTCAACTGATTCAAGTGTACCATTTTTACCAGGTGTTGCACGGTCATAAACATTAAATGTCAAATCAACTCCTTCCGATGGTAAGACCGTACCATTAAACAATCCAAGTCCTCCACCTCCAAAAAATGAACTTAAGGTTTGGTAAGTACCAGCAGGGATATTGTCATTATCACCTAATCCAGCCCCTAAGTCTCGGGGATCCAAAGCATCAGGATCAGAGTCATCAAATGTAATTACATTGCCTGGTACCAAGTTGGCAGTAGAAGGTGGCGCATTAACAAGAGTTACAGAACCACCATCTGGTGAGCCAAGTGTCATATACAAATCAAAAACATTTGGATGATTAATACCAAAAGCAATGGCAACATTAGCAATGGTACAATCACGACCTTCTTCCAACTTAAGAGGAAGAGTAACTGATACGCCACTCCCATCAACATCAGGAATAGCAACTGGTAAACCAGGACCACTATCTTCCGATTTTCCTGATTTGGATTTACTAGATTTGGTGGTGGGTGTTTTAATTGATTTAGCAACTTTAGCCGCCTTGGCACTAACGCCGCCGTTTGAGGCTGTAAATGCCATGTTCGAAGCACTGCTAACCGAGGCGGCGTTACTTTTGTTTATGGCATTTCCAATACCTAACGCCGAACCCATACCAACATTAAATAAGGCAGTACAAGCTACAACAGCAACAAAAGCAGCAACGATGATATACTTTTTACTAGCATGTTGAGAGGAGTTGGGTAGATTGTTCATGAGTACGACGTCATCATTGGCATTGGGTAGTTGTTCAATCGAGTCCGCGTCGTCTTCGCCGTACATCATAGGTGGTGCCTCAACCTCGATGCCCTCGGTATCATTCGTATTCGTCATCATGGTTAGTTTGTTCAACAATCGACTGAGGCTATGTATGTAGTGCTTTAGCTATGTATGTTGTTTATTTATAATAATCCATTCAAATGCCAATAAAAAACTGTCGTTTGAGACATAGAATCGAGGGGTTCGTAAGATGTGATCTTTCTAGAACTAATTGGAAGCCATATTCGGTACT
>Ga0214477_100981_pt1 | contig 16639 bp, 9 predicted proteins | sample M1_20Mar14CPVII9_FD_165058 | JGI IMG/M metagenome (GOLD analysis project Ga0214477, IMG submission 165058) | Marine eukaryotic communities from Monterey Bay, California, United States - M1_20Mar14CPVII9sort6BwellC16 | ecosystem: Environmental > Aquatic > Marine > Unclassified | place: USA...
TCAAATGTCTTAAATGCGTAAAACATAAGAAAAATACACACAATAAGTGGAGAGATGATGTCGAGAAACATGTCATGAAGGATATCTTACCGTTAGTTCAATTAATCGATAAACCAAGTGAAACAGAAAATGAAAAGGAAAAATGCATCCCAAGTCTCCGCAACACAAAGATAAAGCCTTTCGATCTATCCTTCAGAGTTAATAAGAATATTGGCGAAACTTATTACAAATCACCCTTACAACGCATTGGTTTTGATATTACAATGTCCCAACCTTCCAATGAACCTCCCAACTCCGACATAACAAGAGCTCAAATTAAAAGTATAAAACTGCAATTGTTAGAATGTGAGATGGGAAAGTTCAATAGGAAGGAAGGAGGCACTAACCCCACCACCAAAGTCACTCTATCAGGTGATCAAATCATTCAAGAGTTAACGAATTCTCATCAAGCTTTACTACCGTGGTCAATCAGCCCATACGGTATGTTTGGTGATATAGCATCGCGCTTCTGGTATGGAAATGACGCTGTCAACCTGTCTTCCAATTTAAACAAACGAGGAGCTAAATCTGCAGATAAACTGGCAGTCAGCAGCAACGTCCCCTGCGGAATACTTCAACGAGCAAATAAGATATGGCAACATAGACACCCTGGCGACTTCTTTGGACGATCTTACAAGTCGCAGACACCCATGATTTATACAAGACAAGTTTTTGGGCGACTTACATGTCTGTATAATGGACAACACATTATAGACGGTATGAGCACCATTGGAGATCCCATTCCTGTTGAAACTAATAACACGAATGTGGATAGTGTAGCTGATATGGCGGCTTTACCGGGTAACCTGACTGCTAATAATAGCTTGAACATAGATAGAATAAGGACGTATTTGCCTAGGCTTTCTAGTGCATAATGGTCTTCTCTACTTAAACACCACACACACACTGAGAGTGTTATTGTAGTCTGTAGTATGTGGTGATGATTATCTAGTATTACGATATCAGATAAGAATCCTACTGTTTTGTCCCTCTATCACCTTTAGATTATATTATTAGTGCTTGACCCCTTAGCTCAGTGCCTCAGAGCGCTCCACTAGTGCGGTGATAATATAGTGGTGAGGACAATTCGATAACCATTTGTTAACAAGATGATAATGTTTGCAATAAAGTCTTTATTTAATGCTCGTTGTTGGCGTAAACATTTTCACAGCAATATATCATATTCAAAGATGAAGACATTTTCATCGCTTGCTGCAACACCAATAGTTGAACTTCGATCATACCAATTATATCCAGATCAAACATCAAAATATATGAAACATACTACTAAATCAGCTCACCTTCGCAAGAGTTTACCATTGGCCTTCTTTGGTATGCCTGAGACAGGTGGCACTCTTAATACTGCATTACACTTATATCATTTTGCAGAAGGAAGTGCTGAAAGAAATCTAAAACGGAAGGCATTAGTGGAGAAGACAGAGTGGCAAGGATATTTAAGTGAAGTGAAAGCATGTATGATGCAACAATCAAGTAGTATATTTGTCGAGGCACCGGTAGTAGATGATTTTGATGAAATCAAGGGATTGCAATACTGGGTAAACAGTAACAATAATGATAGAAGTAGTAGTAAGGGTATAATTGAGATGAGAAAGTACCAGCTCAAGCTTGGATATGATACCGTGCCAAACTTTCTCAAGATTTATTCCAGCGCACTGCCGTCAAAGCTGAATGCTAGTGGTACACATGCTGACACAGAATTGGTTACGATACTTATTAGTGATATTGGTAGTCTGAATCAAGTATATGAAGTGTGGAAACACGGCAGTGAAACAGCTATGGAACAAAGTAGACAGGCATCAAGAACTGCTAAAGAATGGAGAAGTGGTATAGCTCAAATAGCAGAGCTGGCACGGACTTTTGATACCTCGATCATTAATCCTACCGAGTTCTCTCCTCTTAGATAAGTACATCAATTGCATTCAAATCTTATTTTATACAACAACAATGTAATACATTACATTCACTATACGGTCACTGCAATGATTACTGTTTGCCGGTGATGCTTTGCTTCTGATTGATAGGAGCGCCGCAGTTCTTACAATCTCTTCTACCATTGAAAAGAGAACTAATTGCTGCTTTGAACTTGTCTAGTAACTTCTCCTCTTTGGCTTTCTTTACGGTCACAGCAGCAATTCTACCTACAGCTTTTGTCGAGTCTGACAAAGGTCCATCAAGTCTGTCAGCGATGTACTTCCCGCCGAGAGCAGTAATAAATTGCAAGACATGGACCACTATAAGGGGGACATGTTTTATGTTTAGCGTACTTCAAATACAATTGTAAAGATACGTACTTTAACACTACTTACGCTACTACCCAACCCAATAGGCCGCACCCTACAAGAATAGATGTATCGGATGGGCGTTCATCTGTTTCTTCTACATAATCATTTGGGATTGCTTCAACGACGATAGGTGCCGATGGATCAACTGAACCTACCGGCTCGAACGAATAGTCTTCTTTTACGGTCATCTTTTGCTTGTTGTTTGATATAAGTCCAATAATATTATGAGATGGATTCCTGGGGCTTTGGTGCAGACAATAGATGACAAGGCAGTTGGCGGTTAACGAAATAAATCAACCGATCAAGGATACCGGAGGGTATCCTATCGAGATGTATATATGTAGGAGTGAGCTCCCCTTATCGGTCGCAATGAGATTTTTCAATTAGTGAGGAATCATAGATGATATCTAGGTACATAATCTGTGTGTCGTCTAATTAGGTCTCATTATCATTAACAATCATTGCCACACTAAGCATCTATAAGTGTCCACTCTAGTAGCTAAGTTTGAAGCAGAGTACCTCTATTCATATTCTATTTTTCCCCCTTTTCACGCTCGTCTTGCCCCACCGGGTCTCCGAGCCTTTATAATTCTTCTCCTACCACCTGTAGAGCCTGAAGCTTGACTCTTCTGTCCAGTTCCGATACTGAATCCGCCAGGTGTAGCGCCACCTCCCATTGCAGGTGTTGCACTACCGAACGCTGGAGGAGGTTGGGCAGGGGTATTGTTGTTACTTGCTGCTCCAAAACCAAATTGTGGCGCGGCTGGAGTAGTCTGCTGAGGAGCAGGAGTGGCACCAAAACCAAATTGTGGTGCGGCGGCTGGAGTAGTCTGCTGAGTTGCTTGACTACCAAAACTTCCAAAGGGTGGAGGCTGGGCGGGGGTATTGTTATTACTTGCTGCTCCAAACGCTGGAGCAGGCGGTTGACTAGAACCAGCAGTATTGTTATTGCCAAATCCCCCACCAAATGCAAAACCGCCAGTTGACGGTATCTGAGCTGAAGGAGCTTGAGTTGCGGGTGTAGTAGAGAATTTTGGATTACCAGTTGAAGGTGCCTGGGGAGCATTATTTGTTGACCCAAAGGCAAATGTAGAAGAAGGTGTCTTAACACTGTTGTCAGTGGGTGCAGGTGTAGATCCGAACGAAAAGCCAACCTTGGGTGCATCATTCTTGGTCTCTGTCGTTGCTTGGGCAGGAGTAGATCCAAATGAGAATGGCTTTTGAGCTGCAGCTGGTGTGGCACTACTTGAATCTGAGGGTTGAGCAGGTGTCGATCCAAAAGTGAAGCCTGGCTTAGGCGCGTCATCCTTCTTCTTATCTGTCGTTGAAGGCGCTGGGGCACTACTTCCGAAAGAAAAGGCAGGCTTGCTACTGTCATTCTTGTCTGTCGTTGAAGGCGCTGAGGCACTACTTCCGAAAGAGAAGCCAGGAGTGCCTGGAGTGGCAGCGCCATTACCAGTGGGTACTGGCAGGGATGGAGTAGATACATTGGATACCATTGGATACCGAGAAGGATAACAAAGAAAGAATAAACAACTCATTTTGACAAGATACCGTATCCTACAAATACCACACAGATGACGAGTTTACACCGTAGGGTAGTGATTTAGATAAGTAAGGAGACATGTCATATGAGCACTTATATATCAATCTAGGTAGATTTTGATCAATAAACCAGCAATGTTATATCTGTCTTATAAACTACACAGGATGAGTAATATTATATAGCACATACAAATGCTAATAGAACTAAAACCATAACTTGTAGATTCAGAAAAGATGTTCAAAGCTCGACTGGTGACTGTCGCTCAATCTAACCAGTATGTATGATGACAACTCACTCATGCGGCAAATGCTGCCGAGTTACCAAAACCAAAATCCATTTCGCAACGTGCAGCCTTGTTCTTCTTCTTTAACTCCTCCAACTCCTCCTCCACTCTTGCCTTCTCCTTTGCCATATCCTCCTTCTCCTTGGTCAAGACTTTGACCTGAGACTGAAGAGCACTGTTTTTATTCTTCACGGCAGCAACAGACTTACTCAACAACCCAAGTTGATGAACAATCTCCTCCGTGGTTATATCATCCGCTTCAATAGCCTTTGCAAATCTATCAATGGATGGATCGGTAACCTAGATAGATGAGATACGATACGTGAGATACGAGTAGTCAATGATTGATACATTTCATCACAATTCACCAAACACACATACCATGAGTTGAGAGGCATCGTCCTCCTTTGCCATTGCCTTCTCAGGCTCGGGCTTGGCTTTGTCCTCGGCTTGGTTTTTGGAAGCAAATAAGGAAGTCAACTTAGAAATTCCTAACATACTGAAGATGCCACCCTCTTGAGTCTCGGTCGGTTTACCCCCGTTGTGCTGTTCGTCACGTCCACAATCGACCTTGTCATTATCCTCGGGAGGAAGAAGTTCCCTAGCCTCATCAGGAGTGAGTGTACCCGGATGAGGTTCCTTAGTCGACATGTTCAGCCAAAACTCGCGGTGTGTATCGCTCTCCGTAACCTTGACATACTTGAAACGCCCTGGATTAGGCGGGACATATCCTCTCTTGACACTAAGTGATGAATTGTGTTGGTTGTTTGGAAGATAGGGAGATATGGTACGTGGTGCACCGCTGGTGGGGCCTCCAACATCACCTCTCTGTTTCTTTGTCTTGGATGGACCATCGGATGAGGGATCGATATTCTTGGTACTACTGGTCGAAGATGTTTCCTTCCTCTTATTTCTCTTGCTCTTGGTACGTTCCTTCCCGTCGTCGTTATTATGAGGCATACTCATCTTCTTGGTAGGTGCGGCAGCCTTCTTCTTGGTAGTTGTAGAGGCGGCCTTCCTTGATGATGATGCCTTCTTCTTCTTTGATGGTGCCTTCTTCTTCTCACTACTACTACTACTACTAATACTAATACTACTACTCTCATCGTCATCATCCTTCTCCTTTGCTAATAACTTAGCCTTTTCTTGCTGCTTTCTGTATTGTTTATAATGCATATCACAGAACCCCTCCTTTCCACCAGATGCTCCACTTCCACAATGGTTTTCCCTACAGTAGTAAATGGTGGTAGGACCTCCCCTGTCAGTTTTGGGATAACGATGCTTAACACCACGTGATTTTGGATCACCATAATCTAACTCATCCTCTGGGTTGGTTACTAACCCTAACCCTATAAGGATTAATGCTCGTCTCTTGACACCCGCACTTCCTGCTTTAACCTTGTCTAAATATGAACAAATATGATGGTTAAGTATACAAACAAATAATACACAATGCATATATACACAATTTAAGATACTTACTCTTTGCATTTGATTTCGAATACCGTTTTTGAAGAAGAGGTGAATTCTCATAAATCGTCTTCCACTTTTTACCAAACTTTTTCACTCCCTCAATAACCTCCCTATCTTCCTCATCTGTATATTTGAGAGCAGCAGCACCAGTAACTTCAAGAATATCATCATCCTCTTCTTCTTCATCATCATCTGATGATTCTGATTCATCCTCCGACGATTCATCATCATTTGTCTTAGGTACTCTTTTCCCAAATTTCACGTAAAATGTATCTGTAGTATAATTCATACCATCATCAGCCTCACACTCATAAAAACCCTCCTTATCTTCATCTTCAACTTCTTCCATGGTTTCAACTTCTACAAAATCCTCATCCTCAATATCACCCCTCGATACGTACAACGTAGTTGCGTTAATATAACGTTCAATTACATCATCCGATGCATTAGTGTTAATACGTATATCATTCAAATATATCTCTTCATCATCCTCGGTGGTATGCTTATAGAGTATCATTACTCTGTCTCCACTATCAAAAAACATTTCCACCTTCTTACCACCCTCCAACAAAGTGAATGTATACATACTCAAAGTATTTTCATCTTCGTCAATATAAATATCAGTTAGTTCACCTAACACAAATTCTCCTTCCTGCATTAAACCCACAACATCATTCATATTACATAAGCCATCTGTTACCTCTCTCATTATAGGTTTACAGGCATATTTATTGCGGTTCAATGTATTTGTTGACGCCATTATATATATAATCTAGAGTTGGTGATAACTGAGAGATAAATACCTATCCTGCACCGACATCTTTTGACTTCGGGGGCCGGGACTAAACCGCCATCAACCTCCGCCTTGCTTTTTACCTTACTCTCCTACATTATTCTTTGATATATCAGCATTAGTAGTGGTAACAACACTAATAATGATAAGCCAATTGTTAAACAACTTCCCATTGCTAGCATCATTACGGAGGAAAAGACCTCCGCCAGATGTAAACCACCACGATTGTCGTTCAACAGCAGATGATTCGAACGGCAATTTTAGTTTGGCAGTGAATGGCAGTTGGTTTGATACCCAATCAAAGGGTAGTGTTGGTAGTTCTTCGCCGCCAACGCGGAAGGAAGGGGATATAAGGGAAACATTTATTATCCCCAATCATCTATTGAAGGAACCATTTAGAATCGGCGGCTATGAAGAAGAAACGTCGGCAGCAGAAACTGAAACTTTTGTTATCCCCGAATTTGCATTGAAACAACCAGAAACATTTGTTCTACCCCAATCCGTATTAAAACATCCTCAACACCCCAATGAAAATAATTATAATAACGATGGAGTTGATGATTTTAGTAGTGGTGATGAAAGTATTGATGATGGTGAGTGGCACCATGATGAATCAGAATACAGTGATGATGACTATGATGATGATTATGATTATGATTATGATAAGCAGCCGCCAAAGAAGAAGAGGAAACAAATGCCTTACCAGGTTAATGAAATAGTTGATGTGGAGCTTTCTAAAATATTGCCGTCACTTGATAGTAACCGCCTAGGATATAATGCAAATAAGGCTGCATATGATAAGATAATGCAACTACCGGCAATACAAGCTCTCCCACCATCCCATTATAATGAAATGTTACCAGAACAACGCCGACAGTATTGGAAAGGGAGAGTGAGCGGAGTCCTTGGTAAAGGAGCTAATACAAAAGGTAGTGCAGCAAGATTAGCTGATAGTAATAAAGAAGGTCTTCACATGATATTTGGTGAGAGTACATATCAACAACTAATAGATATTAGTTCAATGCAGCGGGGAGAGGATGTTCCTGGTAAATATGGTGGTTGGACTGCTGATGCATCATCTCCTATTGCATATAAAAAAACATTACGCAAGTTGAAACAATTAACACGGCATACCAAGAAGTCTGTCAAGGATTTACTCGGCGGTTACTCATTGAAAGAATTCATCAAAAGATACAACAGCAAGGAAGGACTAAAGAAGTTAGAACGATTAACTAAACAGAATGCACGTAACAAGGCAGAGGCACTCCAGCTAGATGAAGATGCAATTAAAGAAGATGAGGAAATATTATATGAAAGTTTTGTCCGCAGGGGAAGTAATTTGATGTGGTTAAATGCCGTCAATGTATTAGTCTATTACAACGGCATCATTAAAGGATTGGTTACGAAGAAGTTTGGATGCTTCCCATGTGAAAGGGATGAATATCTATTGTTGGGACCAGTACCTTGCAAAATCAACACTCAGTTCTGTATTGGACAACTAGTACGAATTGAACATTTGGATGTATGTGATTATGAACAGATAGTAATGCTTGAACAGAGTAGAGAGAGTTCACAAAACTCAAGTTATGTGGCAGAGTATTACTATAGTTCAGATAGGCCGATAGTTATTGATATGGATGCAAAGCTTTCCACACTTGGTAGTGATAATGAAGATTCTGATGATGATATTGATGAGGAAGAGTCCAATGGTGCCGAGTACCGAGCAATTCCTGTTCCAGGTACACTCCATCAGAATGCTAGAATGATCTCTATTTGTCGACATAAGAATGCTCCATTGACAACATTTCGCCTTCGTACACGCAGACATGCTAGTGACACAATACACAAGAGGCCTAAACTGTGGCCGTTACATGTGTGGGAGCAAGTTCTACTTGAGAATGCTGGCCTTGGATTCCACCAAGATACACTGGTCAGAGAGTATCTAAACTTGAAGGATGGTGAGCATTTTGAGCAGCTTGAGCAGTTTCAATATAGTACTGACGATGAACAATACCAGGAAAGACGTGCAAAGCATCTAGAGAAGAAAGGCTGGACCGATGTTAATACTGCACCGCTCTCTGATAGAGATCATACGGTCGGTCGGTCTGAAGTGTGGATGAATGGCACAATGTATACGATATCATGTAGTCATTGCTGGAATCAGTGTATGTCACAGGTTCGTATTGCCTTTAGGGATTGGTGCTTTGCCTTTGTAGATAAGCCATATGGAAATGGCAATGATTAGATATGAAATTTGCATCTATCTTGGAGATAGGTGTAATACTAAATATAATCTACTTTATATTGCAATCAAAGTTGCCTTGGAGCATGCACTCCAGATGTTGACCAAAATACTCTATTTCTTTACGCTCCCCGTCTTGCCCCAGGTCGACGGGCCTTGATGATTCTTCGCCTGCCACTTGTAGAGCTCTTCTGTCCAGTTCCAATATTAAACGCTGGAGTAGTCTGCTGAGGAGTGGGAGTTGCAGACGAAGTTTGACCACCAAAGCTTCCAAACGATGGAGCTTGATTGCCTGAATTATTTGCCGCTGTTCCGAACACAAAATTATTGGTAGAAGGTTGCGTAGCACTAGGCGTTGAACCAAAGTTGTTACCAAAAGGCATTTGAGCTAAAGGAAACTGAGCAACTGGCAAACCAGCTGAAGTACCCTGAGTAGCAGGCGTAGTAGGTCCAAACGCAAAACCGCCAGTTGAAGGCGCCTGGGGAGCATTATTTGTTGATCCAAAGACAAAACAATCTTTCTTCTCTTCTGCCGGTGCTGGCGCTGCACCGAATGAGAAAGCAGGCTTGGAAGAAGTAGAAGGAACATCCTTCTTCTCTGCTGCTGGAGTGGAACGACTACTACTGCCAAATGAAAACATTGTCTTCTTGGCCGATGGCTCAGATGTACTATCATCCTTCTTCTCTTCTGCTGGTGGTGGCGCTGCACCAAATGAGAAAGCAGGCTTGGAAGAAGAAGAATCATCCTTCTTTGCCGACGACGCTGTTGACCCGGCACCGAACGAAAAGCCAGTACTGGCAGCAGCAGCAGAATCATTCTTCTTTTCATCACCTGCCGGAGCAGCGGTAGATGCACCAAAGTTAAAGCCAACCGATGTATTGTTAGTCGCCTTAGAATCATCATCGCTATCGCGACTACGCTTGGGTTTTGCCGGTGTAGTGGCAGGGATCTTTGTTGATGAAGAAGTTGTTCCAAACGAGAATCCACTATTTCCAATCGCAGCTTTCTTTGTCGTTGATGGTGGTGCACTACTAGCTGCTGTGCCAAACGAAAACCCTGAACTTCCAATACTCGCCGACGATTTTCCTTCCTTCCCTTCCCCGTCATCGTTATCTCTGACACGCTTTGCCTTGGCAGGTGTGGCACTTCCGAAAGTATTACTGTTGCCGCCACCACTTACTGTCTCGACTTCTTTCCTCTTTGCCTTACTGGCAGCAAAGAGAGATTCGGTCTTGGCCAAGGCACTGGCAGCGGGGGAAGGGTCCGTTACGGCGGACGCGGACGACTTTGCAGTAGCGGCACCGAAGGAAAATCCTCCAGCACCAATAGCACCACTGGAGCTAGCGGCCTTCTTCTTGTCCGTGCTACTTTTTGTAACATTGTCGCTACTACTACCTCCAGGTTTGGGAGCCTCACACGACAAACAATTCGTAGCCTCCTTGGGATTCTTCGTGTAACACTTATCACACTTCCATTCACCAGGCACTATCTTGAATATATTACCCCATCCTGAGTTAGATACGGGTGGTGGTGCTTCAGAAGTTATTGTTACGGATGGTGATTTCTTCGATGCTTCGGGAATGAGAGCGGGAGATGATGATGCTTGTGCCTTCTTCTTCGTATCGTCACTATCAGCACCAAACTTGTATGCCAATGGAGTATTCACTTTAGATGATGATGCCGCACCGCCAAATGCCGTGAAGGGTGCACCAACAGGTGTAGCAGAAGAACTTGTTGCACCATTCGCCATCTTATTCATAGCTGTATCTGCCATCTTCATTAAGCCAGGTGTAGACATTTCCTTCATTGTCTTATTCGGATGAGGCGTACTGTTACCACTTCCACCCACCCGACGTTTCTTCTTAGCAGACTTACGAGGAGTATTACTACAAACACTTGGATCACTAAATCCCATCATATTACCATCACCACTAATCCAATCCCCTCCTCCATCAGCAGTTAACTTATTAATCTCATTACCCAATTCTTGTGATACATTACTAACCGATGTGGATTTACATGGTGTTAATTCCATACCGGTGGATGTTACTCGGGGTGATAATGTTGTTTTAGTATTGTATGGTACAAATGGTTTAGTTGTGGTAGTAGTAGTATCTTCCATTTCAATATCGGTAGATTTGACTGCCGGGGATTTGAAGGATACAGCAGGTTTTCGCTGTTGGGGTGCTAAAGAGGCACCTTGGCCAAACAATAATCCCGTACCACCAGTAGAAACAGAAGAAGCCGCAGCCGAGGGAACTACAGTAGTTAATCGACTACCACCGCCATTCTGTCCACTTCCCAATATACGATTCATACGTACCCGTGGAACAACTGATGTTGATGTAGTTGTAGTAGTAACAGCAGTATAGGAAGCAGCTTCTTCCTGGAATGTACGTGCCGTATCTTCAATCCCTTCCATAGCAGTGTTGTTATTTCCATTACGTGTTTTTGTTGTACCAAACAATGTCTGTTCCTCCCCATTGTTAATATTGGTGGATAATAATTTATTAGAATTTGATTCCATAATTTGACTAACTATTGAGTTAGTAATCATCATATTTGAATTACCATTAGACTCTGTACTTGTGCCATTATTTGCTAATGACGATGAAACACCTCGTCCACCGCCGTTGTTATTGGTATACGATCCAGTTAATAATCGACTTAATGGTTTATATTTTTTGGCATTAATTGGACGACGACGGTATGATGACGATCGTGATGATGATGATGATAGAATAATTGGACCTGAACGACGTGCGTTGGCACCCATTGTTCTTCTTTGCTGTTGTTGACCTATATTACTAACCCCATTGGTAGTGACGATAGATTTAACACCGGGAGTACCTTTCGCACGTAACAATCCAACTTTTAAACCAGGCGTACTTCCCGCGGCACTTCCACCCACTCTCTGACGTTGAATGGCAGGAGTTGCCATACGTTCACGTAAACGTACATCACGTAATTTTGGTTTTTTACTAGTACTACCAATGTGAAATTGAACTGTAGGTGTATTATTATTTATATTATTGCTAATAGCACCAGTGGTGGAATTATTATTAACTGGTTCACCAATACGTACACGTTTTTTAGTTGGCATTTCCATGGTACTACTTTCTTCTTCTACCTTTTCATTCTTCTCCACGCCTGCTGTAACATTATTATTATTAGTACTAGCCAATAATGTAGTATTTAAATTTAATTTACGCAATTTGGTACCTGATGATGATTCAGAATCATTTGGTGATTTGGCAGTGGTAGAGGTATAGGATGCAGGAGTACGATTAACACTCTTGATTGCCGATTTACTCATATTATCTAATGATGTACGTGATGATTTATTTGTACGTGTATTATTGCTGGACATAATGTTACTGGCAATAGCGGAGGTGGCGGCAGCGGTCATATTATTATTATTATCGACAGCAGAATCAGCAGAAGTAGTAGTAGCAGAAGAGTTGTTATAGTACCGAGATGGTGTAATTGATTTCATAAATCGTTTTAATATACCATCTTCATTAGTAGTAGTAGTATCTTGTTGATTTTGTTGTTTTGATGAGGAGTTTAATGCATCTTCTGCTGTACGTTTTTTACTATTGGATGATAATGCAGCAGCAGAAGATAGTACTGGCTGTTGCTGTTGTTCTGGTGTATGAAATGTTGGTGATTTGTCCATAATTTGGTTGATTTTTATATATCATATCGATTGTTGGTACGAGTGTACGAGAGGTTTTTGCCTGCTATCTAAATGGACAACGGACAGACTGTATTTATTTTGCAAAAATGACATCATGCAATAACTCATAAATCTCCTTCATATTATATCATCCATACCTATATAATAGATCAAAGAGATATGGATTCTTCTTCTAATCCATGTATGAAGAGACTTCTCTTCTCGTTTGGTTCATCTCTTGAATCTGCATTTACCAACCGTCATAGTAGTGGAAAGAGAAGAAGGAAGAGTATAAGTAGTTCTTGGATAACAATACTATTCATAAGTATTATCATTGTATGGTTTATTATCATTATTCTAATCTTTGGAAGGTTAGAAGATGAGTTATTAAACTCGGATAATAGTTATACAATGCAACAGAGGAATAGTAGAGGACTTCTTGCTACGACAGAGTCTATAGATAAAGTACAACAACAACAACAAACGAATGCACCGATAAAGGGTAGAGTACGTTTGGGAAGTAGTAGTAGTATCTATCATCGCTCATCAAGTTTAATAAAACCAAGAGTAATAGCATTGTATGCATGTCCTACAATAAACAATAATTACAAATACATAACTGAACCTATCTCACCATCATCATACCTACTATCAAATTCAGAAGAAACATTATGTAAATCAATACGACATCACGAGTACTACTTTCCTTTCTACTTTACAAAGAATACGCCAACACAACAAGGCTTTGTCAATTATAAAATGGCTATATCAGGAAATTATTTTGAGACATTTAACATTCAAAGTAGTCTAGACCCATTAATTGATAGTGATTCACTTACTAGGTTAAAAAGTATTGAAGAAGATTCCGAAGATTACGAAGACTCTTTGGCTGAACCACTCAATGATGACGAATGTGAGATGACACCACGTCAAGAATCATGGATGGTACATCCTAAATCGACATGTAACTACATACATGAACATGATATGTATAATGATATGCGACAACAAAAGACAAGGCTAATAGGCAATGGATATTGGAGAGATGTATGGCCCGTGAATGATTTCGAACCTTCTTCTTTCCAAGTAGAGAAGAAGGTAGCGTTGAAGACTATCCGGTGGCAAGTTGTTTGAAGATATTATGTCCTCTTGGTACTACTTTTTCATCTCATGCATTGCATCTCATATATCTCTTTTACCATTACAACAGGATGCATGACTTTGATGACTGGACTTTTCATAGACAAAGTAGAGATGCTATTGTATCAGAACGGTTGACATCGTCGCCTCGAGTAACATCCATATTTGCCTTTTGTGGTAACAGTGGCTTCTTCGACTTTGCTAACGGAGGATCACTTACAGATCGATTAGAATCGCATTGGGAAGCACTAGATTATGCCAAGAATGAAGAAGAAGAAGAAGAAGAAGAAGAAGAAGAAGAAGAAGAAGAAGAAGAAGAAGAAAGAGGCAAACAAAAAAGTGATGATACTAAGGATGAGAGAATTCTAGATCAGCGTACAAAGTTGAGCCTTGCTCATGATATAGCTGCTGCTCTGGCAGACTTGCATGACGCCGACGGAATGAGGAATGCAAGTGGTGATATAATATCAGCTTCGATGGTACATGCTGATCTTACAACAGATCAATTCATCCAAATAGATGGACAGTGGAAGCTAAATGATTTCAATAGATGTAAGTTTATGCGGAGGCGTCGCAATACGGGTATTGATGGTGGAGATGGGACGCCTTGTGGTTTTCTATTTGGAATCAATCCCGGCAAGTCAAGATCTCCTGAGGAATATAACTATCAAGAGGAGACAGAAAAGGTAGATGTATACTCACTGGGTAATGTCTTCTACACAATACTAACTGATGAGATACCATTTGATGATGTTAGTAGTAACCAAGCTGTGAAAGATATCAAGAATGGAATAAGAGCCAAGATACCACCAAGATTGTCGACGAGTGAAGATCCGGTAGATATAGCACTTCGAACTGTGGTTGAGCAAACTTGGCGGCAAGAACCCGAGTCTAGACCAAGAGCACGAGCACTGGCAGATTATCTTGCAAAAGAGTTGGAGAAGATTGCCAATGTCAATGAAACGGATGTACATTCAATATAGCACCTTCATGTTCTACTACAAAGAGTTCATAAATACACAAGGACGACATCTCGAGAGTGCACTTAAGTATTTGTTATGTTTATATCATGCAATCATATTACCCAATATAACGCCTATCTTTCCCGTGACTGCAATGAGACAACACGCCAACAAGATAAGAAATAAATCATGCTGAATGATTTGCTTTGTCAGGCGTTTATTTTGTACAGCCAACACCATAGCAGTAAAAGTGGAGCAAATGTACATGATCCTCATTCCCCAGATGTACCAACTATCCTTGTAGCGGTAGCCCCACTTTGTATATGTATACTCCTGTTCTGGAAAGTCAACCAGCTCGTGATGTTTAGCTAATAAAATTTCCTCATCTTCAGCAAGGAACTTATAACTATTTGGATGAGAAGTAACAACCGTACAATTACTGCATAAGTGTGAAGCTAATGCAAAGAAACTAGAACTTCCACCAATGATAACATTACTCTGTGACATTATATCCAACGCATTAATCCAATGGGACGAATTTAAGTGAAGTGTTGATGATGGGAATTTGTTTTGAAAAGATGCAAATATATCTGGTTGACCCTCCGAGAAGAAGTGTATCTTAATCTTCTTCGCGTCTCCTTCTTTTGGATTGACCATGTCTATGTAATGTTTTGTTGTATCAATGTATGCCGATAAACTAGCCCCTGCCCTACCATTGGGTGATTCAACTGACTCTGTAGATCTATCTCCCCAGCGAAAGTGTATACTTATCCATTTTTCATTAGTTGGTCGTTCTATTACCTTTCGAATACGTTGTGCTTTATGAAACCCATTTCGGAAGTACGGATTGAAAAGACAATAATTCCAATTTTCATGCAAATCATCACCATCAACAACAATAATTGTATTGGATGTAATGTTTGGCCATGGATAAATAGACATTCCTGATATACTCTTACACAAGTCTTCAATCTTAGGATAAGGATAATCATCTTCATCAATATATACAAATTGTAAATGTTTGCTAATTTTCTCATCTAGTAAATCATCCTCGGAACATTCATCTTGTTGAAGGCCAAATAGTGGTGCATAATTAACAAGTGAATCTTTACCTGAAGTATACAAACCATCGTCATCAACGTCAAAGTATAGATTTTCATGCTCATTCTTCAATGTACCAACCCATCTTGCCTTAATGGCTGATGCTAATATAAAGCCATATTTACGATGTTGGAATGTTGATCCTATACCTTCTAAGTGATGGCTTTTGTCATATACGTATGGTCCTTTTTTACATCGTTGCTCCTTTGGAATCTCCTTTCTAATTCTTGGCATTGGGTCTATTATAGGGTACTGTTGATGAATCTCCAAACTAACATTGTAATGATTAGACCCATAAACATTATATGCAATAAATAATCCAACACTCAGTAATACTATTGCAATTGGTAGTATAACGTTGTAAAAATATCGAACATCTTCTATTCTTCTAAGTTTAGTCGGACTTTTTACTGCCGCCGCCTTCTCAATATCTCCACCATGAGTATGATTGGGACGCCGTCGTCTCAGAGGGGGGTCCATTTTAATAATTCTACTCCAGTCGATGCAAAGTTTTAGTTTTATTATGAGTTATCTACCTAGTTGATATGCTGAACTCATAGGTATGGGTATGGTATGGTTATCCGGATTTGAATTTTGAACGACGGACAGATTGTATGATACATTGATACAAGTACTTTATTAGGTAGTAACCTTTCTGAGTTGAAGCGGCTTCGCCGCTCATCGCTCACTTTTTTTTCAAACACTTTCATCATGTGACGCTCGCCGTCCCCTATCTTCTCCTACGCTATGCTCCATAAATACAATAGTTGACAATAAACTACTGTAGATACGTCAAAACGATATAATTGGTTATGATATCCGAAGTGATTTATAATATGAACTACCATAATTACTACGGAATGTTTACTTCTATCCACCCATCAAAAAAATGATAGCAGTTGATGCATCGTTAGACCGACTCCATTTGTGAAGGCTATGCACTATCTAATACATACCTACGTGATACCCCTCAACGATTATATATTAATAAAGTACCCGATCATGTTTATATACCTCCCATGATCGAGATAGAGCCGTATCGATGACATCCGCTACCTCACTTATTATTTGAAAAAT
>Ga0214477_100982_pt1 | contig 16595 bp, 17 predicted proteins | sample M1_20Mar14CPVII9_FD_165058 | JGI IMG/M metagenome (GOLD analysis project Ga0214477, IMG submission 165058) | Marine eukaryotic communities from Monterey Bay, California, United States - M1_20Mar14CPVII9sort6BwellC16 | ecosystem: Environmental > Aquatic > Marine > Unclassified | place: USA...
GTGCGGGGTTAAATGCAGTATACGGTTCTTCTGATCCATATCACACGGCAAGTTTGACAGCCCAGCACCAACTCAATATGCCCCTGTCTCATCTTCCATTACAAGCATCAAACATGTCTGACTTATATTTACAAAATAGTTTGGCCAGTGTTGCGGCATTAAGACAAGCCAATCCTAATGCAAGAGCTGATATATTAGCACAACATCCTCAACTATCTGCATCTCTTGGACTGTTACCGGGTCAAACTCAACATGATATGATGCTATGGGAACACCACAATGCAGCCGCCACCGCCGCAGCCGCAGCACAATACCAAGCAGCACTTGCTCAGAATTCACTTGGAGGATACAGTGCATCATCGTTGGATCAATCCATTGCTGCATTGCAAATGCAACGAGAGTTGTTGAACAGGAAGAGGTCTTTCAGCATGTCTGAAAGTAAGACGAATGAAGTTGTCGATCTTGTAGGTGACTCCAATAAAGCTCCTGAAATAGCGAGAGCTGCGTCTGCTCCTCCATCACCTCTCAACTTCGAAAAGAAGAGTTCATCTCGTAAACCATCCAAAAGGATCATGTCTCAAGAAAGTTTCGACATCCCGAGTCCTCCGCAGGGAGTGTCTCAAGATATTGCAGACTTGATTGCTCATGCCAAGTTTCATAAGGCTCATTCTCTCTACAAGGGGAAAGAAGAAGACTCTGAAGCATTGCTGATCCAATTCTTACTGTCTCTGAGTGCTGCTGTGCCTATATCGAAGGATTTTATAGCAGAGGCATTGACAAAGAAGCTGAAATCTTCACATTATAAACTACGACTACATGAATTTGTGGGGAACAGTAGCTCTGCTTGTGCCTCAAGAGATGTGATTATTGCTATCATATCAATATGGTTGTGGGCCGAACACAAAGACTGCCTCGCCCTTGACGAGAATGAATCAGAAGCAAGCTTCCGATGGCTTATTGATTTGGCAATTGATAAGTCTTTATCCGCACTTGCGTCCTTCTTTGACTCTCGGCCATCGAAAAAGAGTGGATATGGTGTAGCTAAGGATACACCCAACGAACAAGTTGCTTCCATTGCAAGTAAATCTCTTGCCGATCAAGTCTGTGTTGATCATCGTGCGGTAAGTTTCTGTTGTATTTGTCTTCTTACAGGTATACCTTTCTTGTGAATTCAATTACTCACTCATACCAATCATGTGCACCTACTTTTAGGATGCCTCCTTTCCAATGATGGAAGACTTACTAGGTCTGCTTGACAACTTAAGAACAGAAGCATTACAAGCCAAGACTCAAGAACGTGTTCTACTTGCTGCTCTGGCATCTCGTTGTGGTTCCATGTCCGAGGCGTTTTCAAATGCATATGTCAGTTCCATCGTTCGTGCAGGAGTGGCACTAGGCCATGAGAATGTATGCGAAATGGGCCAAGATGAAGGAAGTCGTGCCTCGACTATGCTGCCGTATGACTACTTTCATGATGCTTTCGGCGTATGGGAAGAACCTTGTCGTCCAATCACTGGCTTTCACGCTGCAATTGGATCAGACGAACTCAAGAAGCGAGCACATGCCCGATCAGTAATACAGAAATCAATGAAGAAACTTCAAAGTCGTCTTGGTTTGCAAGGAGGTATTCTAGATGGTGGGCCATACTTCCCAATGCAATCAAAGAATAAGTCCAAGCAGCCAACCATGGCTGCAGCACCGCCTATTCAGAGATCAGCTAGTGGATCACTCAAACGCAGAGCATCTTATGACGATGGGGCCGGACAAGAGTCGAACTTCAACCCCGAGCATTATATTGCCCCCATGATGTGGAACCCTACTGACATATCAAATCTTCCCTATGGTCAATACGAAGGAGCCATTCCGGTGGCAGCAAGCAACAAGAAGAAACGAAAACTCAATTCATCTCAAGGAGACGTAGTAGCTCTGTCTTCGGCTGCTCAACATTGCAGCTCACAAGAGTATGAATGGGAGGATGTTGCGAATATGTTCTTCCAAGGTGCTGCTGTTGATTATGATTTCAGCAGTAACGTTCAGCTTGGGAAGAAGAAGATATACGCCCCGTACGTTAATGACTTCGATCGCTCTACTCTCAAGACATTATCAGCAGAAGATGAAGGCGAATCATCCTCAGATGAGGATATAAGTGATGAGACCATGCTACAGAGACACCAACAAGTACTTGATGATATGAAAATCAAGTTAGATGCTGCCCTGGAAAGTCGAAAACATCATTTACAATCAGAGAAGAAGGTAGATGGTCGCAAAGACAATGGTCGTAAGAAGAAACAGGTATAAGTAATCATGCGTAAAAGTAACATTATTTACCGATTCAAACTATCTTCAAATTATTGCGAGGTGAGTGAAAGATGTTCTTTACATGTTCACTGTAATATACCTACACCAGGCAAACTGTACAAGTACGTCTCTACAACCCGATTGATACAACTCAAACAACCTTTACAAACAACAGAAAATCTTCAGCTAATGAACAAAGCCTTAATCTTCTTCACAATCGCCACATACCACGGCTCTGCTTCCAGAGCCTTACAGCCAAGGAGAGGCCCAGTCGAATTGTCAAGTCGGATATCAATGATATCTTGATACGCTTTGGAATCATGCCACCCATGTAAATTCTCCACCGATGGAAATCCCAACAATACACAAACGGTATAATCTGTTGCAGTTGATCTCTCCACAAAAGTTGGCCCTCCTTCATTTGCATCTTTCCCAAGCATGCACCTCACTAAGAACTCTCCTCCGAAAGGATCCAGTGTTTCTTGAACTTTAGGTGGATATTCTCCAAACTTAGGTCCAGTTGCCTTTACATATGCTAAACAATAGGCTGCTGCACCCCCGTCGATAATCTTTCCAGTGCCCTCCGTAATAATAAAAGGGCCGATTGAGTTATCAAGTCGTTTGTTAATGATCTTTTGATACTCCTGACAATTCTTCCACTCCATTGCTTTCTCAACAGATGGGAATTCAATTGCAATACCAATTTTAAAGTCAGAAGCTGTGGACCTCTCGATGAACTCCGGTCCACTTTTTGACTTGTCCTCATCCGTCATACACCTCATAACAACTTTACCACCATACGGTTCGAGAGTTGCAAATGCTAATGGTGGATATTCAACAAATGCCTCATTGGTAGGCTGAACAAAGGCGACTGTATGTATCATCAAGGAGATAGAGTATCATGTGAAATAATCTGGTAAGAATTCAGTAAGTATGATTAACAACTATAAGTTTTATTATATAAACAAGAATTTAGACTAGAGACTATGTAGATCATCTCGATCTTCTCGAATCGAATTTCTAGGACAGAGGATATTTTATGTTCAATCAATATGTGTTAACTTACTTGCATAGGCTGGCATTGTGGTATATTCTTTTGTTGTTACTGTTATGCTGTTCAAGTTGTTGCTATTAGGTTGTTGTGTGTGTAGGCTAGAATGAGACAGATAGAATTGAGTCTGGAAGCAGATGGCATGTGTCGTTTTGTCCAAAAAGGATATCTCACTGTGGATGAAATCAATGAGGTGCACCATCATCATTGGCTATCATTGCAATAAGAAGACATGAATAGGAAGCACTCTACGATATGAGGGCAGTTGTATCAATATCTATAATGCTAGGATTTATTATCAAGTTATGCCGTGGTGGCGGCAACCGCCCACGACCTCGTCAGTCTACACATCTCATATCATTTCATAACAATAAGCAGCTGTCATTGTTACCTGCCTGCTTTACTATACATTATACAACAAAGAGATATTCAAAGACACCGCAGTCTTCTTTATTACTACCTAAACATTGCAATAGTATTAGGACTTTATCAACTGCAATGGCTAGATCATATGATTATTTTGCACATGATGATAATTTTAATTTTGATGAGTATAATAATGAAGGTGAACCGTCATCATTTGGTAATATGAACCAACAGCAACAAACCCCTCAACAAGAACGACGCGCAGATGAATTTGATAGTGTGTTCTTTACACCAATATCATCTAAACCAAAATCATCAGTCGAGAAGGATACTCCAATTTCACCCACATATAATATTGTTGAAAATAATAGTGCACAAGATGTGAGCAATATTAATAATAAGGCTATACGGCCAAGGGCAACTGCTTCTACAAACAACAATGGTCAACAGAGTAGAAGAAATGTCAAACCTCAAGCATCACAGCAAGATATACTATCCACAAGAGCGCTTTATCAATTCCATCCTGGCTCAGGTGGTAGAGAAATACCACCATCAATATCAGAATATGATTCCTATGAAGATGATGGTGATTATAACAACATTAATAAAGCGGAAGAAGAAAAAAGTAACAAAGATATACGTAACAACATGGATGTATATAGTAGCAATGATGACGCAGAAAAAGCCACAAGTAATGACAATACTGGAGACTCAAGTGGTAGTAGTAGTACAAACTTTTTTGATGATGATATTGTCAAAGTTGAGCAGCCGATGAAGAAGATTAAGAATGCATTACCATCTCCAGGTACACCTTCATCCAAAACACAAGATATAAACACTTCTTTGCCTCCGAAATCGTATGAAACAATTGCATCAACTCCTCTTGACACATCCATGTCTTCAATGAGTAAACCCTCATTCCCAAGAGCGAGGGCACGAATAGTAACAACACCATCATTCATGGAACCTATCAAAACTAAATCAATGATTGATTTGTCATCAACTACTGTTCGAAACTCTTCATCCTCTAAGCAACAACGCATACCATCAGAAGCATCAAGTGGCAATGGTAGTACCTCACACTTGACAACATTAATGCACCAACTTGAACATTTGACATCTCAGATATATCAACTTAATAACGGTGTTGAATTTAATATTAACAGTCCAAAGCAAGTTGCCACTGTACTATTCGGAGAGGATTGTACAGGTGATACTAGTACGAATAAGGATGTATTGGAAGCAATGTCTAGTGCAGGTAATGAAATGGCGGCTTGTATATACAAGTATAGGAAGCTATCACGGGAGATAAAGAGAGAAGAAAGACGTATGAAACAGCAAGAAAAGGGTGATAGTAAGAATGACTATTATGGCAATTTGGCTCGACGACATTCTGTCGCTGATGATGCAAAGAAGAACGCAAGTGATGCTGCAAATGTCGAGATATTTCAAACTGTTTCACCAACAAACGATGAGGTTTCAGTAACCACTGCAACCAACAACAATGAAAAGAGAAGAGAACCACTCTTGTTGATTGATATATCAGTTTATATCTTTCGTGCATATCATGCTATTCCTCCACTTCATCACTCCGATGGCACACCAACTGGTGCTCTTCATGGAGTGTGTCGTATGCTACAGAACTTACTTCTACCTCGTCTTCTCAAAGGAGACCGACCACGAGTAGTCCTTGCATTTGACTTTAAAGGACCCAACTTTCGACACGAATTATATCCAGAGTACAAGGCTAACAGAGGCCCTGCACCCGATGATTTAGTGCCTCAGTTTGCATTAGTACGAGAGGCGGCGGAAGCATTTGGAATAGATCAGGTCGAGGCAGAAGGTTGGGAAGCTGATGATGTTATTGCTACATTGGCAACGCAGGCAAGAAATGATGGAGTTGATGTTGACATCTTATCAGGGGATAAAGATCTTATGCAGTTGATAACTCCACCAGGTATCGAGCCTAGTATTCATATGGTAGATCCCATGCACTTTGAAAGAGTTGATCATGATGACGTTGTTGAGAAATGGGGAGTTTCTTCAGAGAAACTTGGTGATCTACTCGCCCTTGCTGGTGATTCTTCAGACAATATACCCGGATGCCCTGGCATTGGACCGAAGATTGCAGCAATATTGATTGATGAGTTTGGATCGCTGGATGATTTGCTCGAACAAGCAGAGACAATTAAACAGAACAAGAGACGAGAAAATCTAATTGAGAATGCCGAGAAGGTACGCTTATCTCGCAAGCTTGTGACTCTTGACGACTCAATACCGATTAGTAAGATGACGTTACCACCTTCATTTCAAGACATAAGTTCCTTGCGTATGTCAACATTTGATCCGAATAGACTGCTTGACTTCTACAAACGAATGGAGTTGAATACTATTCAGAATCAGCTAGAATCTAGGTTACGGTCGAGCGGGATGAACTTTAAACAACCTCCGACGCCCGATGAGTTCAAAGATGTACCATTCTAGTAGTATAATGAGTAACAATTGTTGATTAACCGACTATGCAAGTAGATTCCTTTCTCCTAATCTTACATTAGCTAATCTTCTCTTGCTCGCTCCATTTACTGGTATGTGACCTTAACCATCAACTTCTTCACCCAACTTATTGTCTCACTTATTGGGAGTCTTTTATAACTAAAGGGGAAGTGAAAGTTGTTTGAGTTCAATGTTCATTATCGTACATATATTTATTATGCAGGGTGTTAGAAGGTATCAGATAGATGACAAGAAGCCTGCAGCTGCCGCGTAACAATTCATATTGTTATAGAAGATATCATACTCAGGTTTGCAACTACTCATATGCAATATAATTATTATCTAGGAGAAATATTATGAATACAAGAGGCAATATCAACTACTACAAGAAGAGATCCAATCACAATGGTGGTCGTCTACTGTCCTTTCCTATTACCATATCAACAGTACTACTAGCAGTTACACTTCTATCAACTCTATTGGCGTTATATATTGGTGGCCATAGAGGTAAAAGTAATAATTTACTCACATTAGATGATGTATCATCCAATATTGACAATCAGCTAGTTGAAAATGGCAATGCAAAAAAAGATGCTAACTTATTGGCAAACAATGATAGTATGAATCACAGAAATGGTGGACCACAAATACAATCCTTACAAGACCTGACACAATCTGAGTTGCATCCGAAAGCTGGACAACATCGTTATATGGTTTCACCTCCTAAAGATGATCAAGAACACCCAGTTACTTTGGTGACATGTACTACAACTGTTGGGTACTTACATGTAAGTTGTTGGTTTATATTATGGACATGTTTACATGTGTTTACTTTGTGTAGTGTATGTAGTGATAATACTATCACTGATGATTTCTTCTACTTTATCTGTCACATCTAAACTCTCTACACTTTGTAGATTCTAGTTCATCCCGCATGGGCTCCAATCGGAGCAGAGAGGTTTCTTGATATGGTAAACACGGGATATTTCTCCAGTAAAGTGGTAAGTATTGATTCAAATGAGTAGAATTTGGCTTATTGAATATTATGTACAACTAACATTACATCAAACAACACGGAATCAATGCATCCTACGATACCATAAAAAGGCACTAATGAGATGTATTAAGAACTTCCTATGTCAATTTGGTATTGCAGGCATTCCGTCCGAGACTGAAAGATATAGTGGACAACAACATAAAATGATTGATGATTCTAATTGGTTGCCGGAAGGGCCTACACATCGAACAAATGAGTTAGGGGTGAAAAGATTTGCAAAAGGTTTCTTGGCTTATGCTGGTGCCGGACCGAATACTCGAGGAGTTCAGGTCAGTGTTGTGTATATGTATAGGGACAATATATATCTTGTTTAGATGCATATCATGTGATCTATTTTATATCGCCATTCTCACCCAGTCATTCTCTTCACTCAAAAATACCATATATTATATGATTAGCTTATTGTAGCTTTAGATGATAATCCAAGGCTTGCAGGAGGTAGCCCGTGGGAGGTTCCTTGGGGAGAAGTAGTAGGTGATGAATCCTTTCATACATTAGATCATATTTACACTGGCTACGGCGAAAAAGGTCCTAGTCAAGGCCGATTGAGAAACGAGGGTAGTTCAGAGGGCGTGGAGAAAGATTTTCCAAACCTTGATTACATTCTTGAATGCATTGTAATTGACTCGGAATGATTTGACAATGTATTGCCTACAAGGTATGGCGATCGTAAGTATGACTATATATCCTCAAACCAGCCATGTAGGATACTTAGTTGTATTCAAGGGCTGATCACTAATGCAGTCTCCGCTCAACATCATTGGCTTGGCTTTACACATAACTGTTGGCATCTCATTGGTTGTGTGATTGAAACCAAGACGCAATATCACAAAATGACTTTATACATAAAGGAAGATTGCCGATCACCATCAATCAGAGCGGCCCAAATACATGAAAATCTGAGACATGAGATCGAATGTCTTACATGTGTATCGGTCTGAGCTATAATGTCATCACCTAAAAGTCGATTAGTCGATCTCTACCATGAAGATGAGCCTCGATTACAATCGTATTTGAAATTGATGAGCACCAATGACATTTTGAGTTTGATACAGCCACTCAATTCAGCCACCAATCACAATAGTTACCAAAATGAGTGCTCATATTTATTGAAACCATATCATACACAAAAACAAAATAATCATCAACCTCTACTACTATGAAGATCCTCTTTCTTCTCTCAAGTATATCATCAATCACCGCCTCCGATACATCATCATCGGTGCTACTTCGTGGTATCAACAACATTGACAACTCCGAGCATCAACCTATCGATCATCGTAATTTACAAAATGAAGAAATCACCGGAACCTTCTACATAAAGGAGATAGAGTATGAAGATGAAGACGAGCAACGTAATCTACAGGGAATATGGAACCGTCCAAACCGTCCTGACAAGAACAAGAAGAAACAGACTCTAAACATTGGACTTGCAGATGGCACCTTTAGTGAGATAGAAACTGCCGACGGAGATGATAGCAGTTGGGCGAAAGGCCTTGTGTCAGGTAGGAATGTAAGTTGCTATTTGTGTATTATAGTATGATATTATACTTGTGATATTATTTACCGACTCATCTAATTAACGGATAACAATTGCAATATTCAACAGGGTCTCACAATCCCTAAAGCATCCATGAGTTATAATAAGAATGGTAAAATCAAGCTAAACAATGGCAAGAGGCCTATTGTTATGCGCAGAGGTGGCAACAACAACAAGAAGAACAACCGTGTACCACCCCGTATGCCATTATTTGATCGAGATCTTCTTGAAAATACCTCTACTGAACGCACACAAGAACAAGAAGAAAACCTGTCCAATCTTCACCGGAATCTCCAGTCAATTACTTTCGGTGATAAGACTGGTTAGTGTGTTTTATTATGTGCATACACTCAGTACCTTAGTACTAACATATATTATAATCTCCTCTCTTTCATCTTCATAAACTATGATACGCGCATCTTCCAGTACTTGCCGTGAAAGTTGTGGGCAATGGTGTTAGTTACGATTATACACCAGATGAGTTGTCAAACTATGTCTTCGGCACAAATGGTAAAGCCCTAACACTGAAGAGCCAATATACTGCATGTTCTTATGGTTCAATCAACTTTGATAGTATGGGCAACAGGACCATGGTGAAGTCCCCCAACGATGACATTACTACTGATATTATTGGTGGTATCGTTACAGTAAAAGTTAACACTGCAATAACATCGGACCTATCTGATACCGAGGATGCTTTTGAAAAAGATGTCACCAAGAAGCTCAATCAAGTATTTGGAGTGACGTCTCCAGAAGAACTCGCTGATCACGTGATGTATTGTTTACCAGAGGAGACGATGGATGGTGAGTCATTAACTTTACTTCTATAGTTTGTTTACTCCTTCCTACTTCATTCTCTAACACATCTTGTTTTCTTTTAACATCTAGGTATTGCGTATGCATATTACAACTCGCACCTGAGTGTTTATCGCAACGACTGGTGTAATTATCACAGTGCCCAACTTCATGAAATTGGGCACAATTTGAATTATGAGCATTCCGGAGAAGGAAATGACAAATACAATGATAGAACAGGAATGATGGGATACAGTTATAGTAATCTTAACGGTCCAAAGATGTGCTTCAACTCTGTTAAGAGCTGGCAAAGTGGATGGTATGGAATAAATGGGGCATTTGGCGACAAGACTAAGGAGATCTTTAACAATTCAGCAGAGTGTCTAGATATTGATCTTTACGGTATTGCTGGCTATGGTGATCTAGCTGCTTCAGTTGTCCTTGTTAAGTTTACTGTGAGAGGCAGTGAGTACTTTGTTACATACAATGCAGCCTATGGTATCAGCTCGGGCACACTTGAAGCTGCCAATGAAGTTACAGTCACGACCATTGATGCTGAAGGTCGTTCTTTGTTGCTGGCCCAATTGTCTGCCGGTCAAAGCTGGTCGCGAAGAAACATGCAGGTAAATGTGATCAGTATTGATAGTGCTTATGCACGTGTGTTGATCTCTGAGAACGGAGATCCATGTGGTCCCACAACATCGCCAACAACAAGCCCCCCTTCAGTATCTCCAACCACATACTCTCCAACGTTTTCCTCTGAGCCCACTCTTTCTTTGCTACCGCTTGAAGAAGTTGGAAATGATGGACAGCCGTATCCTGGGTATCCTACTGATGCATTTCCTTTGAAACGTTGTCAAGCCGATTGTGATAATGATGTAAGTATATATGCTTTCTTTGTTGAGACTCTTTGCCATTTGTAATATGCAAAAGCTTATAATTCTTATTCTCTATCTGTTGTATTCTTTAGGATGAATGCGCCGGGGACTTGATCTGTTTTCAAAGGGGTGCAAATAGCTTGGCAGCAGTTCCGGGTTGCTTAGGCGAAGATACGTCGTCTAATGACTATTGCATCAAACCCGTTCCATTATTAACTCGCCTAACGAACGACATGGGAACAGGTGCATATGGATTGTGTGAGGGCGATTGGTGAGATATCTCTCTCTTCTTATTCCTTGATGCATCATACATTCATTCTTCTCACCCTTTTTCTTGTTAAATTAAACACATGAAATTTATTCAGCGACGAAGACACTGATTGTCGAGACAATCTAATATGCCAACAGCGAGATGGTAATGAACTTGTCTCTGGCTGTTTCGGTGAGGGTAGATCTGGGACGGACTATTGTCGCCTTCCAGATGCTCCTACTACCACGCAGGTTCCTCCTACGACATCATCCTCTACCTCAACTACCTCGACTAGCACATCAACCAGTACTACAACTCAACTCCCCCCATCAACGACAACGAGTAAGATACATTCATTCCAATTTTTACTGTTAATAATTTGTTCTTCATCTAACCTTTCATATCTGCTTTGTTTGTGAATCGTAGCCACAACTAGCACTACAACACAACCTCCCCCCACTACTACAACATCTACCACAACCAGTACATTATCCACTTCAACAACAACAAGTAAGTTGCAACTCATTTCTGCTTCATTGTTCATAGTTTTTTTCTGCATCTAATTCACTGCATTTCTTGTATCTTTTTTGTGTTATAGCCACAACTAGCACTACTACTCAGACACAGCCTACTGAAACTACCACATCATCGACCTCTACCAGCACTTCAGTCAGTGTTACGCCTTCACCAACATCTTTACCAACTACATCCCCGTCAACACAGGTTAGTACAGTATTTGTCTCCGGTATCCTTTCTTGCTTACTTGCATTCTCTCACGTACATCACACCCCTCAGCCCTCATCAAGCCCCACAACCTCACCATCATCAAGCCCTACACACTCCCCATCGCTCAGTCCAAGCAAGGGGCCGTCTGCTGCACCGCAAACCGGATCGCCTTCGAAGGAGGTAAGTCCTAGTTTGAGGATACCACTGTTTACATGATCAAAATCAAGCACATGTTGTGTTCTAACTTCAATATCTTCCTCTACACCATTCTTCATCGCAGCCAACATCTGGTCCAAGTTCATCTCCCTCACGAAGCCCGAGCAAGGCCCCGTTACACCCACCATCGGGGTCGCCTACATCATCGCCAACAAGTTCACCAATCCCAACACTAAATGAGCCGTTGCTACAGGAAATTGGTAATGACGGAGAGCCGTCCGATTCATATCCCTTGAAACGGTGTCAGGCTGATTGTGACTCTAATGATGAATGCGCCGGGGACTTGATTTGTTTTGAGAGAACTGGCGATATCCCAACAGTGCCGGGTTGCTCAGGGGAAGATACATATAACAACGATTATTGTATAGTTAAGTCAGTGCCAAACTTGCTCAATCGTATTGGAAATGGCTTTGGAAAAGATGCATTCGGCTTGTGTGAAGGAGATTGCGACGAAGATACTGATTGTCGAGGTGATCTGATATGCCAACAGCGAGATGACCTCGAGCCTATCGTAGGATGCATTGGTGAGGGCAGGTCAACAACTGACTACTGTCGTCCTCCTGATGCTACGACTACCACACAGGCTCCTCCACCGTGCACTAATGACGACAATTGGATCTTTATTAATCGTCGTGGTTTTGAGAAGAACTGCGATTGGGTTGGAAATAAGCCCTCCAAGAGATGCATCAAGGTTGGCACAAATGATGTCGATGCATACACTGCGTGCCCTGAATCCTGTGGTTGTTAATCATTCAAGGCCAGTAAGGGACATACTCAAATGATCTGATATGATTATTATATTATGAGCTAAGGTTGTTCATCTTCAATCAAAGCTATATTCATATATAAATGGTGCTGTTCAAGTAGAAGGGGGGATAGTGTATTATATCTGTACACATCAGTCTCCAGAAGAAGATATATACTTGTCTACTTTAATATAACAACCACCATTACCTACACTTACCACTTGCAAACTTTTTCATTCATATTCCGGAAAACAGCTATTACCACAACAATGAGAAACACATTATGTGTCAACAAACATTAGCAATCATAATCCGTACAACAACCAGCAGTACAAGTTACAGTACAGTCGACCTCAATTACTGCTGGAGGCTCGATACTGCACAAGGCGTCCGGTACTTCACCTTCAAGATCATTAGTCCTCAGATTCATGGATGTTAGAAAGGAAAGTGATCCTAGTTCAGCTGGTACATCGCCGCTCATTGAGTTGTCTTGTAGGTTTAATATCCCAAGATTTGCACACTCTCCCAAGGCAGTAGGGATCTCTCCAGAGATCGAATTAATACTAACATCAAGTTGAACAAGATTAGATAACTGTCCAAGTCCTTCTGGAAGTTCTCCGCTTATACCATCACTATCTCTTCGTCTATTGTTTGATAAAGTCAAGATGGTTAGATCTTCAAGGTTACCGATTGACTCAGGAATAGCCCCACTCAATAAGTTATTGTGTAAGTTCAACTGATCCAATTTCCGCAGGTTTGTGACATCCTCTGGGATTTGTCCTGAGAATAGGTTATCACTTGCTACGAGTTGTCTCAAATCCAATAGATTGCCAACCTCTGCTGGCAATTCTCCCTCAAAGAAGTTCTTGGCGATTATCAACACCTTTAAATCTTCAAGATTGCCAATTTCAGGAGGTAGGGCTCCTTCAAATCTATTCATTTCGACATCCAAATACTCTAGCTTTGTCAAAGAACCAATCTCTGGAGGAAAGTTCTCCTGAAGGACGGTGATAGGGGTATAAATTTTTGTCAGTATCATTCTAAGATATCTTCAGTAAATATCTGAAATAAGAACTTACATTAAATGAATTGTCTTTTAGATGAAGAACTTCAAGCTCGATAAGCTGACCTATTTCAGCTGGTACAACTCCTACAATACATAGTAGAAAGATACAAGTTTTTAAGTTGATCAAGTAAAAGATGTGTAACATAGAGCAGGTTGAGATACTCACCACTCAAATCATTCTCGAATAATACCAATATCTTTAGCTCTACTAAGTTTCCAATCTCAACAGGTATGCCTCCACTTAACCCTAATGAACCTTCGACTCCCTCTTTCTTGTTTTTGGATAAGTCTAAGACTTCTAGCTTTACCAGCTGTCCTATCTCTGTTGGAAGGACCCCACCGATGCCTTCGAGTAGACGAAAGAGAGAAATGTGGTTAGGACGAGCAATCAAGCAGAGAATGATGTAGATGACAATAACTTACCAGAATTGAAGAACTGGAGTTTTTCAATAAGCTTCCAGTTGCCAATTGTTGTGGGTAAACCAGAGTCACTTGAAAACGAGTTCTCACTCATATCGACGTCAGTGACGCTTTCCCAGTTTCCAATCGACTCGGGAAGTGCTCCAGTCAATGCTAAGATGATATGTGATGGCAATAAGTATATATGAGCTATGTAATTCAAGAAAGGCCGTATGATTACACCAAACCACTTACCATTTCCATATAATGCTACCCTTTCCAACTTTGTTAGCTGTCCTAGTTCCTCTGGTAGCGCACCATCTAATGCATTTAATGAAAGATCTAGTTCTTGCAAATCAACCAAGTTTCCAAAAGTTGCCGGTATAGCACCTGTAAATGAAGTCTCAGGAGCTTGAATTCATATAGAAAGAAGAGATGAGTACAATTGTGGTTCACACAAACCGACGCAGACAAATATATTACTCACATTGAATGAACTTAAGCTTTGTCATATCTCCCATGGCTTCAGGTAAAGGACCATTCATCTTTGTACCTGCCAAGTATAACTCTTGCAAGTTGACAAGCTTTTCTATACCATCCAGAGTACCTGTAATGTCATCATTGCCAGATACTCCGAGGACAATCAATGATGGTATGTTGTACAGTGACATGAAGCCCTCCCCTGACAGTTTGCAATTCTCTACCTTGAATACTTCCAAACTTTGTAAACCAGATAAGTCAGGTATTTCTCCAGTGATTTCAGTATTGAAGAGGGCCAATGATTCTACAGAAAGGATAGCAGATTTTTATGAGATGAGCATTCTGTATTGATTCAACTACATACAGAGAGAGAGATGTATTACTTACTCAGATTTACCAAATTTGCAATCTCAGCAGGGAATTGACCACTTATGAATTCGTTATCGTGTAGCCATAGCCTATTGTATCAAACATAGCAAGAAGAGACGAGTACAAATGAGCAGAGATTGTGGTTCACACACTCAACACAAACAAATTATACTTACATGGTCAACTTCACAAGATTTCCAACTTCCACAGGAATTTCTCCTGATATTTCATTATCATTGAATGACAACTTCTCCAAGTTGACAAGTTTACCGATAGAAGGTGATATCTTACCCTCGATTTCATTATCATCCAAAAACAAAGTCTTTAATGTTATCATATCATATAGATATGTAGGCAATTCTCCTGAAATCTGATTCTTATGTAATTCAAGTGTTTGTAATGATGTCAAGGCCACGATATCAGGAGGTAAGTATCCATTCAATTCATTATCAGATAGTTTCAATCCAATAATTGTACCATCCATGCCTTCCTGTAGATCTCGAGTCGAAGAGTTGTCTACTGATCCAGGATCTTCAGATTCTTCAATATTCTCACCAATACAATCAACTCCATGCCATGTACATACATTAGTACTTGTCTCCCAATTGGTATTATCATCCCAATCTAATCCATCTGTCGTTGTGTATAATACCATGGCAACATATCTTTGCATAAAGTGTAATTCAGCCTCATCGTCTGGTGGAGATTGTGCTAATCCTTCCCAATATGGATCCATGAATGAGTCATCATATAATAACCAATTGAGTGCTCTATTCTGTGGCGTGGCAAGAGACGAATCACTAACAGCTGCATATGATTCTTCTGGTAGATTCGACTTGAGTACAGTTAATGCAGAAGCTTCTTTTGCTTGTGATTCAGCATCCTGTGGTGTTGGGGGTAATATATCCCACCCACCAGGTCCCAAAGCAGGCGGTGGCGGTCCTACGTCAGCTGGCGATGGTGCATTAATCTCCTTTGCTGCATCACTATTATTATTACTATTATTATTCCATGGCTGTGTCACTCCCAATGCAGCACCAATAGCAGCAAGTATACATAATATTGCAATGCTTAGTAATATACATTTCTTCTTACCAGAACCACCGCTATTATTAGTAGTATCTTCTGGTATATGTGCATATCCCTGAGCATCATCATATGCCTTACTGGCTGCAAATTCATCCAAGTTTAGTTCAATTTGTTCACCACCATAAGCATTCGATGATGTTGCTGATGCACGTGAGTCGGGACGATACATGTTTCCACTTCCACTCTTCTTCTTTGGCAAACCTTTACTAGTAGTGCTACTAGCACCACCATTATCCATTCGTTCTAGGACTGGCGTCATTTGTATCTCAAGTTCTTCTTCTGCAGCCGCTGATGGTGGCATGGGAGGAGGAGGCGGTGGCGGTGGGGGGATGGAGTCATCCGAATCGCTGAATGACATGATTGATATCTATATTAATATCTTTGTTTTGTTCTTTGAAAGTATTGGTTTATTGTTGCAATGATTATTACTCTATCTCCTTAACCTAACACAACAAATACTATGCACTCCCCTCTTCGCATGCCTTGACATAGTATCAAACGGAATGCCTTACCTATATGCTATGAACGGCAATCGTTTCAATATACGATCATGTCATTGTTTTATCGAAAATAAAGGTCTAGGGGAGAGAAAAAAGAAGGATACCCTTTTCAAGGTATCCTTTTATGAGAGTAGATTGAGTATAAAGCTTACATGAGGCCGGTATCCTCAAAAACTGGGGCCGGGCGTAGTAAAAAAGAGGCAAAATCACTAACAAATCTGAAATATGAAGGTCTTCCAATCGTCGAATTAAAGAAGGGGAGACATCCTATCCGAT
>Ga0214477_100983_pt1 | contig 16594 bp, 7 predicted proteins | sample M1_20Mar14CPVII9_FD_165058 | JGI IMG/M metagenome (GOLD analysis project Ga0214477, IMG submission 165058) | Marine eukaryotic communities from Monterey Bay, California, United States - M1_20Mar14CPVII9sort6BwellC16 | ecosystem: Environmental > Aquatic > Marine > Unclassified | place: USA...
CGATAGAATATGGTACTACCCTATGTACAGTAAGACATGTGTACAGAAATAGAGATGGATGAAGAAGAAGCGATAGTGGTATTGTATAATACCAATAAAAGATCCATCTGGATTGATCAGAGTTTGTGCTTATAATATTATTAAACTAACGATAGAAGGAACATCAATAAAGAGAATAATAACTAGTTATATATCTTATCGCCTGCATCTCCTCGAATACCTCCTCTTCATCTGATCCTGGTACTGGAGAATAGAGAGGGTTAAGTACCTTCTCCACGCCGTGAGTATGGACGAGGGCACGGAGTTGACGATCCCATTCGGACCACTGCATAACACTTTCGAGGGACATTGTGTAATCAGTTATCGGCCTCTTCTTCTTAGGAACTGGACTAGGAGGTGGTTGACAACCCGTCTTGTTGTTGGACTTGTAGATCGGGATGATCCTTGGGAATTGCTTCTAGAACGATTGTTGTTGTTATTGTTGTTGTTGGATGTGTTTTCTGTTTTCATCTGATATACTTTTAGCATGAGGTCAGGATCTAGTTGTATGAGGTTGTTTACTAAGTCACCATGATGCCCGAGGAATGATAGGAAGTCTTCCCTAGTAGTGGTGGTAATATCAACGGCACCGACAAGTGATGGGGGGCCAAACCAGTTTTGGCAGTAGTTCCAAAAGGAGTCTATTGCTTGTAGTTCATCTACTTGATCTTCTGATAGGGTTTTAGTATCCCCGCCTTCATCCTTAAATGTTGTCTGTTCTAATCTAGGACGTCGCATGACCTTACGCAGACCACGCAGGTTGGTGTTGTTCTCCCCACGGAGAAGAAGTTGAACATCATTATTAGCGTCTAGCCATGTATGGATGACATGGTTGTATTCCTCCTGATGACGTATTGTAGTTGACGACATACTGATAATGTTGTTGTTCCTCCTACCACTTTAATTACTTACAACTGAATCACGAAGGTAAAAAGACCTCTTTTGACAGATCTTCCTTCTCAAAGCTTGCAGTAATGAACTGACTGTATATTCCAACAGAGCGAGTCTTAGTTATTGCAACATACACTAAACAATTCCGGCTAATCTACGATTAGAAGATAAAGTCCCAAGACTGCTTAATCTGTTAACGACAGTGGATTATCGTTCATTACCCGACATAGACAACAGCGCGCAGCCTAGTTATTGACTAAGGTTGTATATCCCTTGACCGATATACGTGTATTCTTTACAGATTACTTGGTTCTTTACTATTATCCTACTTATGAGAGGTTTGTCTACCTCTTTAATAAAACAGCGATTCAACTGTAGGATCTTCTTCAACAGGTATCTCCACATAGGTATCTTTACAAAACAATAAACGGACACCGTATCTAAATGGGATGATCAGAATGGCACTGTTGTTGTCAACAAAATCTTGCAGTAAAGACTTGGTCAGTCTCTTACTTTTGAGTATGATGGAACATACAATGACTATCCTTGTTGACAACAGTGGATTATTGTCCATTACCCGACATAGTATGCGGCGCGGAGCACGTCTAGAATACGGTTGTATATCCCTAGATTGATATACGGCTCTACTTTTCAGTATTACTTGGTTCTTTACAATTATTCCTACTATAAGAGTTGTATATTCCTCAACAAAACGGCGATTCATTCTTGCTTAAATGAGCGCAAGATATCACTTCAACATAATATCTAAGATACTGATATAACAAACGGGTGTCCGTAGCTAGGTGGGATGATCAGAATGGCACTATCGTTGTCAGTGTCAGCCACTGTGGGTACATATGAGTATGTGCACATTCCTGGCAAGATCAATCCTGCTGACATCCTTAGCAAGCATTGGGGTTATCTAATGTTTGGATATGTTGAGGCTAATTCTCTTTTCTGGTGCGGTAACACTGGAGATTTGGCTAAATAATATGGCGAATATGGTAAGGGGAGTGTCAATTGGATACCATTCGAGTACTTGCGTACGCTGTATTATGTACGTACGCTACCTCTTACTTAGAAAATGAGAGCCCAACCTTAGTTGGTCTCACAATATCCAATTATAAAGAATAACTTGTCATCTACAACAACGCTCTTAGTGTATATTTTACACAGTGTCATTATTGAATGTCCATCCATAATCTAACACGTTTTTCCAGATACTATAACTTTTTAACTAACAATAACTGCAAAAAGATAATAATACCATATTTAGAATCAGCATGCAATTCTTCGTTGGATATTATGTCTCTATACTTATATTTCGTTGTTTGGAAGACCTTCATATTTCAGATTTGTTAGTGATTTTGCCTCATTTTTACCTTCGTATGTAGATAGGCAAACCCCAAAAATAGGTATCCTTGGTCGGGGTGCTGCCGACCCTTCCCCCCAACTTTCCATAAAAATAGGTGTCGAAAAGTTGTAGGATTAAGATGGCAACCAGCTTTGGTGCCCCAACACCAACAACGGCAGCACCAAGTGGTGCTCAACCTGCAGCGACTATAAATTCTCTGACAGGAGGATTTAGTTTTGGAAAAATGTCTTCTCAATCAGCAACAACAGTTGAGACATCAACTCAACAAAAGTCTACAGCAGCTGCTGCTAGTAGAAACCCTACAGCGTGCTCTTTATTTGGAGCTTCAACTCCCTCTGCAACGAACCCAACCACCAAACCATCAACCAGCTCTCTCTCAACCAATTACGATCATAAATCAATAGCAACAATACCATCCTACAATACAAAATATCCAAGATTACTAATACAATCATTAGTTGAATCAACATTGTTACGTTATAAAAATTTCAATTCCAATGGTGGAGGTGGGAGTAGATTTGCTTCACAAGAATTAATACAATTATTAAATACATCCGCCGCCACAAAAAGCGGGAGAAAGGGAATGGATAGAGAAGTGATTGGGGAGGGTCCAGTTGGTAGCTATTTATGTAATCCCACATCCATTATAACTACTCTATCTACTTGTCCTCCCACCAATCCACCAGAGTTCAGAAAGAAATTACTCCAAATGGCCTCCCACTATACCAATCCATCCTATACCACCACCACTCAAAGCAATAAGGCATCACCATCTAATGAAGGTTATGTAATATTGAACAATCAATTAACCATAATAACACCCCAAATAGCTAAAGATGTATTAACTATATCAAAATGTTTATACATTGATGAAATGGATGCTATTTGTTTGTATGCCGAATCACGTCGTATCATTTGTAATAGCGGTGGGGATGTTGATAGAAATAATCATAGTGTTGAGGGAAGTAGTGAAGAAAGAAGGGGAGTAAGAAGTGAATTTGTCAACTTGTTGATTAAGGGCGGTAAGGTTGGTTATTCTGAAACACACAAACAAAAGGAAGAAATATGCCAACGAGCGGGGCAGCCTTCTCCATCCAAACGAAACAAAAAAGAATCATCAGCAACCACAGTAGCAGTTCAAACAGCACAGAATATATACTTTACAGAAAGATCTGCCTTATTGTCAACTATATCCGATTTAATTAAGCATCGTATTGAGACTGCTGACGTACTATCTTCTTCGAGTTCTATAAATGGAAATAGTAGTGAAGATACTATATTAATTGCAACAGATCAATTATTAAAATCAGGATTGATATCAAATTTAATTCAAAATGTTAAGGAATTAACTGGGAAGATTAATGATATTCGTAATTTGATATTAGTGAAGAAGAAACAGTCGGCAAGTAGTTGTGGTGGCAGAAATACTGAACAGCCGCAGACTGTTGAATTTTTTGGCACCCCCTCAACCGCACCGCCCCTTACCACACCAACAGATATGGATTATGCCTTGTTAGGCTTCACACAATTACAACGTCAAATTACAGTCGAGAGTCTATATTTTATATCATATCACACACAACTAAGTGTTGATGAAGTTTGTTCATTAATTGATTTGATACAAGATTTGACCAATGGCAAAGAAGGAACGGAAGGATTGCCAATTCTGGATCCATTGATTGAAGATGTACCATGTCCATATGAGAATGTTGTAGGTGGCAATATTGCAGTTGTTGGGGAAGTTAGTAGCAGTGCATTATTAGGAGATAGCTCAGCTTGGCAACAACAACAACAACAACAAGGTCACGATCCATTTGGCCTGGCGTTAAATCAGAAACAGCCACAACAAGAAATAATGTTTGCACCATTACAACCCAAACTTAAAGACCCAAAAGCATGGCAAAGTGAATTAGTAACGTCATTATGGAAACGTGGTCAACCTCAATTGTTACAATGTACATCAACACTCATTATGAGTGTTATATGTGCCTTTGATGCTAAACACAAATTAGTCAATCGTGTTACACATGGTATTAACTCATTTGGTATTGGAAATGCACTATTTCCACCCACCAATGGATCAGTCGCTGATGTAGCACTATTATCATCCTTAAATCAAAGATTAGATCCAAACAGTAACAATATTGAAAAATCATGGAAACGTAAAGACATATGGGGATTATTATTAGTTCCATATGCATTATTGTTACGTAATGCCGCATCGCAGATGTTAATTTGTGGATCACCCGTTCAAAGTGGTTGTAGATCATCAGGGTCTAGTGCGGGTGATATCAAATCAACATACTCAAAGTGTCTAATGGTTGCATCACAATTGAAGGCATTAACATTTGCGAGGTTTTCTTTACTTCCATCACTATCGTGTTTATCATTTACATCACCATCGTCTTCCTCCGCTTCTTCGGGAAGTAGTAGTACCGAGTTTTACCTATCAACACTATCGGAACTTACAGCGCAATATATTGACGCTCTTGGTACATCAGGCAATTTTCCAATCACGCGTTTAGAATGGTACGACGAGGAAGTAAACTTAGCCCAAAGTGAATGGATGGAGAAGGAACAACGACGTCAATTTGGTGAATGGGCAGGACAACAGCAGGATTCAGAACCTGACGATGAAGAGATTTCTGGACCTAGGAAGGTTAACATCATGGATCGTCCTGACTGTTTAGAGGATGTGTTCGGATTAGTATCGGGTATTGTCGAGGTACATCCCATAGGTGCCCAATGTTTTTGGTATATTAGTGATGCGCAGCAGCAGCCAGATAGAAACGAGGAGTTGTCAGCAATGACTCTTTCCCCCAGTCGAGCATTACAAACATTGGATTTACTCCAATCTGAAAATGATTCAACATTATTTGTGTATCTTTCCTTCCTGGCAACAATATCTCTTGCGAATGGTGTAACAGATGGTGTGAGTGGTGCAGATATGGTACACTCGTATCTAACTGGTACATCCGTAATAAGCTCTCACGGTGGTGATCGTCGCATGCACTTTGTATGGAATACAATCATTGATTCCATACGTTGGTATGCTGAACATCTCAGTCCGGATGAAGCGGTTGCTGAGGAGGAGGAGAGTTCGACAATCCGTCGTCCAAATCCAGAGAATGAAATGCCCACTTCGTATTATTACGGCGTCAGAGGTGCTGGGGGTAACTATGCATCCTCGCCTTCTTTCTCTTTCACCCAAGGCAATTACAATATTAGCAATACCAACACTGCTCCCAAGAAAAAGGAACTAGACGAGGTGGGGCGGAACACACTCATGGCATTACTATGTCTCATATCCAATGTATCATCAAAATGTGACAATGCATGTGAGTTTATCCTTGCCATTCAACTGCCAACTCTTGGTACTGGCAACAGATCATCAAGTGGTAGTAGCAGTGGCAGTGTATATCAGGACGGTAGTCTTGAAATACTCTTCTCCCTTTTAACCGTCACTACTCTCCCCCCTGATATTATGGGTATGGCATTCACGGCAATTGCCAACCTATTACACTATCGTCGCTCCCCTGCGCCCATTTCTGAGTCAACTGCAACATCTGCAACGACAAGTGCAAGGCGTGCATGGGAATTATTGGAAATGTGCCAGCTCGTCCCCATCAAGTTACTTTCTCAATACAGTTCTTTTGCCGCTGGAGCTGGGACGATGCCGACTTCGTCTTTGATTAGCAAAAAACAATCATCATCTAATGGATTGACAAATCCCTTTCCAGAATCTACAGATTATGGCATGATCTATAAGTTTGAGCATGTTGAAACTCCCCTTGGTTCATTCCGTGCAACTGAAGGCTTCCTTTACCTACTATCAACACTCATCAAAGGTGCAGGGTGTCCATCAAACCTTGGAAGTCAGTGGCGGCTACGTACGGGATGCGGGCCGTACATTGATTATGTTACTGACTTTATTCTACCGCGTGCTACTGCCATGGACAAGAATATACAAGAAATCAAGTTTGAGAATGTGAGCGAAGAATGTCGATTGGTAGAACGTGCCCTTGAAGTTGTAGAGGCAGTGCTTGTTCGATACGTCGTGCCTTATCAAGATGCCAATATGACCACAATTGATATGGGGCTATCGTCTTCTTTTTTTGTTGATGCAGAGAACATCAGCGAAGAGGAGCTGGATTGTTCTATTCAAGATTTTAGGAATGTGCTCCTTCCAACACAAGGCATTACTCCAAGCAATGGAAATCAAATGTTGGAGGCATCGTTCAGTAACAAAGTACCTCTTCCCAAGTCTCCAGGGTTTACGATTCTAGCGAGCCTGTTGTCAAAAGACAAAAGTATTTTGTTCCAAACCATAGAAAAATTACTTTCTGTATCTGGCAGCTCTGTTTCGTCAATTTTCGAGTACGCCGAGAGCATACATTCAATTGCACTTGCCAAGTCTTTGTTTCGTGAAATTCCACCAACCGTGAAGGATTCGTCAGTTGGTGCAATCACCAAGGCTAGATTCGATCACCATCTCACCAGCAATAAAACATTCCAAGCAATGTTGATGGATATTCAGCAAGGGATGATTTGTCCATTAAACCCCTTGTTGATTCTTTCCTATTCTGAATCGAGTAGCAATCACAACGCATCATCAAGTAATGCACTGTTGTGGAAAGAGCGTATCCTGTTATTGTCATTACGGATACTTTGCGTCGCTGCTGCACGTGAAAAACCATTCATTGACTCACTTGCAAAAGCTACAAAGGGGTTAGCACCACTCAGTATCGTCCCTTCACTATTGTTCAAGGGTCCTATCCATTGCTCAAACGGACAGCAATTTGTGCAGAAACTGAAGGTGAATGTTACTCGAATATCACTGCTACTCGCCGAGGGATCTTCATCGCTTCCAATCATTACAGAGTATGTTGGCTATGAATCTACCTCCTTATCAGACTCCCAGTCGATTGCCAATGCAGCATTCAATGTCGTCTCGTATATTACAAAAACATTGCCACATGCATTGTGTGGAAAGGATGATACGTTTGGAGTAAGATTGGGGAACGCCTTTGCAAGGGGGCTATCTCGTATGCCAGAGAGTAGCACAAATATCCAAAATGACATATTGGCTTTGATACTGAACAAGATTTCGGCACCATCGGCCTACAAAAGTACGAACTTGGATCTCGCGTTCATGATGCTCGGCCTATCAGGGGATTCCTCAAGGCACAACTCTCTTGATGTAGTGCTGGATTTGATTGCTGACCGTTCCTTTGTTCTCGATCCCAAGACATCATCCACTGCCACCAAGTGCTTTGAGCTGCTCCATCATGTCTGTGAAATGGCATCTGACAAGACACTACCAGTCAATGTACAAAGTCAGTTACTTCGTTTGACGAAAAAGTTACGCCGCACAAAATTCTGGCAAACTCAAGTGCTTCACTACCTTGGGATGCAGGGTCCCTCAACACAGTCTATTTTGCATGAAATATCGACTAGTTTCAGCCTCGAATATGGGGACGATGCTGAAATATCAGGAAGAAACAATGATGTATTGCATTGCATCTCATCTCTGTTGAAATGCGTCACGATTGAGTTATACTCTTTCATTGGACAGCTAGGCAAGCATAGCAGTGTCATCACAATAATGCCAACCTCTGGCGAAGCTCATCAATACTTGCAGTCTCTACTTGCTTGTCTCTTGAACCAGACGAGTTCATTACTGTTATCATCATTGATTGACATGCCTCTAGGTCAGACAAGCAATAGCTTCATTGAAGAACGTCTGCAAGGCATATCTGCTCCATCAAGTGATGCATTAAAGGAGTCGTCAAGGCTTATGCAAGGCTCAACTGAGGTCTACTCTGGTTACGAAATTATTGAAATTGAACGATTACTCAGTCATTATCAAGACATTGGGAGTGAGCAATATCCCGAGAACTCCGCAACACAAAATGCTAACAGAGAATGGGCGAAAGCTTGGAACAGCTTTGTTTATCGTGTCTGTGCGTGCGCAAATATTTCACAGACATGGAGTGAGTTGGTGAGAGCTGTCTTACTTTGTTCTTCGTTGAGGAACGACAATGTAACGGTGCCCCCCCAAGCCAACTCATTGCCATTACAGTTGAATACAAGGACGGTCACAGACCTTTTATACAACATCCTTTCAAGACTGCTAAATCCTAGCCATTTAGATGCACTTGGTCATTACACTGTTCAACATACCGAACACAATGCATCGTTAGCTGGTAATATCGAGTCGGAATGCGCAATGCCTATGAGTGTTGCTGCTCTTAGTCTCATTGACATTCTCATTGGAGCTAACTACGGCCAGGACATTGTCGAAGAGGATGTAACACGATTGTGTTGCCTTATTGTTGGTGCCCTCTCATCTTGCTCTGAAAGTAGCGGTATTAATGGATATTCTCTCAATGATAGAAGAGGTGCTCTTTTGAGTTACGCTCTGACGAAAGTGATGGTGTTTTGCCAAGATGTGGGGTACTCTATCTTCTCCCAGAATACTCCTGCAATATGGGAGGTCTATGTCAATACTATTTCGTATCTCTTTCAACTATCAACCTATCCTGTTTTTAACGAGAGTGAGAGGTATGCTAATGCCCATCAAGCAATGAATGGTGTAACTGCACTAGCAGCTAGGTCAGGACTTGTATCAATATTTTGCTATCTCAATTCAATTGACAGTGGTCCATTTTGTTCAAAGATCTTCAATGTTGTTTCAATCCCGTCTAAAATTGCACAACTAGTTCGACTACTTTCTAGCGATAGTGATGTGGCAATTCTTCTAGAGCAAATTGCTCTATTTAAGGAAGGTGCGCAGATGTTAGTACGTGTAGGGATCACAACAAAACTTCTTGACTGTGCCAAGTCGTTTAATGAAGAGGAGTCTACATATTTGTCTTTGCATTTAGGAGCAAATGAAGAGCACCTATTGTCTCCCTCAACTTTGTTTGGCCACTTGAGCCTCATCAATGGGCTCCTGGCTTCACCTCTTTCGACTTCTGACCAAGTTGCACTGGCAGTAGACTCATATGAGTTGCTGAAGATATACTCATCAACATCTGACCAACTTTTTAGGGTGTATCCGAGAAAAGGTGGTTTGACGAACAAGTTCATTGAAACGCTGCTCCTAACCTACACGACATTGTTGAAAGATACTAGGAGCAGCTCGAACATGTTTGGAAGTGCTTTGTCAAATATTGATGATTCAGTATCCGTACTAGAACGTAGCGTCTTGCGCATTGTTTCTACTCTGTCGGAGTATCCACTTTCTACAAGTAGTCCATTACCAACGAGATTACTCAATGTAGACCAAATACACTCATCACGAATCAAGATTATATCAACCACAAATCAGTCGGGGGCATCCTCAAGGACGTCGTGGTGGGACTTTGTCCCTGTCACAGCTCAGAAAGAGCAACCATTACTGAGCCATTCAGCCTGGTCAGAGAGAAATTGTCAGTATGCACTCTTAGCATCTCAGTGCCTAGATACTGCCCTATCGTTCTTAATCAGCCGAGTTTCTGTTGCCTCTAAGAGGGACCTATCACCAAGGCTCTCTATTGACGCTGTTGCAATTGCCAAAGGCATTTGCAGATGCCACGATGCGTCACGGACCATCCAAGACCTTTTCACCCGACACCCAGAAAATGAAATTGCCATGTTGTGGAATAACAATCCACTTAAGGATCAAGCAATATCATCTTTGATGAATATTTCAAGTCAACTCAAGCTGGCTACTAGCTTGGAGCTATGTTCTGAAAAGTTGGTTAGTTTGGCTCTACAAGATGCCCGGTGGATGTCCACGATGAGCACGACACCTGAGACCGCTCAGCTATGGGCTTACTTTGTTGCAGCGCTCACACCAGCACTAGATCATATAGAGAGAGGATCCGAATCAAGTAAAATGCTTCGTCAAGAGATGGATAAGATGAAATGAACACACAACACTAACTACAAGAGGTGACAATTTAGAATGACTCTGATTTAGTTTCTATATACGCATTAACTGTATTTTACCTCCTCTTTAGATCACTTTTCGTGGTCAACTCTCCCACTTTATTGATAGTAGAGCTGTCTCTAATTCTCATGAGCTGTCATTTCTTTTGGTTGAACAGACTACTAGACTCTAGGCATCTCCCTTGTGCAACAAAACTGAGGTGGGCTGTGTGTAATGACCTAATGAGCACACCACTAGTCAGTTTTCTTCACTAAATGAGGTTAAAATCTATTCTAATGTATTAATATGATACTAAACTACAGAATTGCAATGTATTTTGTGGTGCCAACTAACTTAATCCTATTCTATTAGTTGTTGACATATCATGTGCACATTTTTCAAAATCATAAGTAAAGCGGGGATACTGATGTGGGATAGCAATCCCAGAATGAGAACACTGATGTCAAATTTGGATACGTTGCAAGCATAGCTTAGCAATACAAATAACCGTCATATGATCATCAATAGGCTTGACAACCCGAGCTCTGATATATTGTGCTGGTTATATATCACAAAACGATAACTATTATACATACTCCCAAACATGAACTATCAGCAAATACAAGATAAACTTATACAAACTATACTATACGGTTGTACAGATGATGATGTTGCTACTACACGAGGAGTGAATACCTCCCCCGCAGTTGCAATTACACAACCTGATACATCATCACAAGGAGATAACAATACACAGTATATGAGTGATAACAATATTGGTCAATTGAAAAGACCACTGGAACAACTTATTAAAGAACGAGAGGATGAAGAACAACTTCGATTGGCAATAGAATTATCTATGCAAGGAGATTATAAAGATAGTGATATGATTTCCGAGCCGAGGAATGTTGCAAGTGTATCTAAAAATGGTGGTGATAATAGCAATACAGCGTTTGCGTTTCTACCACCAGAGAGTGGTGCCAAAAGCCAAGTTGACATCAAAATGGGGTCAAAGTCAAATACCAAAAATGATATCTTTCGATTCGGCCCAGCTCGTAGGAACAACAGTGGGGATGTGGGCAAGTTGAGTGTGGCTGTTACACAACCTGAACATACTGACACTGATACCGGTACCTCTTCAAGACCTGACACCGACACTGTTATGAATGGAGTGCATACATCAATGGATCAATGTGTAGAATTGGTTATACGAACACCTTTGCATCAGATACACAACAATCGGAAAAGAAACTATTGGCATTACGGGTACCAATAGAAACAATAAAAAGTGTTAGCAGCAATATGAAATGATAGTATATTAGGTCAGATAGTATTGGATAGCATGGGATTAATATTCATACGGTAGTATTTTGCCACTGGTGGATTAGATGAGATTAGATACTACAATAAGGGTGCATCAAATATTGTTATATATAACTGTCATAGTTGTTAATTACTTTAACCCTTTTAACCGTGGGGTAATCTTCAAAGGAGTGATTTTAGGGGTTGGTGGAGGATGCATCTAGAATATGTCCTGATACTATCTGAGGAGGTGGGGATGCAACCAACAGAACAATCAACATCTATACTGTATGGAGGCGATAAAAACACTATGAATCATGGATTAGGATGCTCTAGATGATCATATAATAGAGGTGGAGACATCAATTATGAGGCGGATATGAGCCGAGGTGGTACAAAACATTTGTTATAATACGATAGAATAGGAAGGAATAGAATGCATTGCATAGGACAAAAAGTACACAGTCAATAGTATAGAGTCTAATCTAAAGGATGGTAAACTTATTTTATTCATACAGAGCATATAACTATACCATACCACCTCGACAAAGTAGCATATATTCATAGCAAATATCATAGGATACCACTAATTTTGCTCGCTTGACTTGGGGCGGATGGAATAACGCCGCCGATACTCAGAATTCGACCATGAAAGTTGGTATACATGTCGTCTGGATGATATAGAGGAGGACAGCATGCTTGGGACGGTCTTCATCGGCCGTCTAGGAGGGCAGATATCGTCATTGACCATAAGATACCGAAAAATCAGGCAAAATCAGGCACGGTTATAAAGGGTTAATGGATTATTATATCTCTTCATCATCCTTGTCATTATCCCCATACGCTTGATATAAATTCTGATAATTGCAGTCCAATAACTCATTGGTTGAGGCGTTAATGCTACTCTGTAAAATTATGCACCAAATTGTCTCTCACAATCAAAATGAGCACATTATCTCCTAATGCTTGTCTATTTTAGTTAAAGCGTATACAGCAAGCCTGGCCATGCCTCAAAAACCTCCTTTTGATGACCGAAATGCTTCATAGATGCTCTTTTGGAATATTATGAATCAGTGTTTGTCAGTTAGCATATAATAAACCAATGTAACATAGTTTGACTGACAAATGAAATATCGTAAACATTTACTTACACTCACTTACGAAAAAAGGGTAGACCTAGTCTTTTTGTTCCTAGGACCCAGGTTAATCAGGGGTTCATATCAAAAATAGGCCAATATATTGAATGCGAAGATGCTGATGATAGTTTGTCTAATGATGATTTTGAATTCTTTATAGGCACTATAGTAAAAGTAGTTGACGAATATGTGAAGGTCCATCTTATTGGATTAGGAAAGAAAGACGACATATGGTTTGAGCGGGATAGCTGTCACCTTTTCATAGATGGAGGTCTCACCAGATATTCAAAAGTCTCACCATTTCAAGTCAAAATATAGTTATTTGATCAGAACAGAAAAGTCTCATTCAAGACATGACTTCTTACTTTAATTTGCCCATGCTTTAATCTACCTACTATGCATTCATCGGCAATGTGTATTCTTTTTCGTGTAAGCCTCTAGTTTGCAATGGTTGTTGCAATATCGCTCCTAATTTTCTAAAGTTACCATGTATATGTCTTGTTGGTCAGATTGAACTGCCTATTCGCTTACACTGACTTGTGTTTGACCCTTTGATCACGCGATAACCGGGGGCATTTTGGTGCATTTTTTGGTATCTTAGTCTAAATGAAGATATCTACCCTCCTAACGCCGATCAACACTGTTCCAAGCATACTGTCCTCCTCTATAGCATCCCAGCAATGGGTATACCAACTTTCATGGTCTAATTCCGAGTATCAGTGGCGTTATTTCATCCGCCCCAAGTAGTCAAGTGAGCGAATTGGTTGGTATCCTATATTTGCTACATAGGTATAGGTATTAGTTACTTTGCCAAGGTAGTATGGTATAGTTATATCACGGATAGAGTTATATGCTGTGTATGAATGAAATCAGTTTACTACTCTTTAGATTAGATTATTCTACACTATTGTTTGTGTACTTTTTGTCATTGTCTATGCAATACTCAAATCCGCCCCATACATGATGTATACCTATGAGCGCGGAGGGGTACTTAGTAAGTGAAAATTGTCAGGATACCAAACGAAATGCCACAATCAAGAAATGATAAAAAATACCTAAAGGTACCGAGGATATAGACTAGTGGTTAGGCAAGTATGTGTTTATCAAAATCAATATAACTATAATAGACGATGATCTATACAGTGCAATATGACTTAAATATATATGTAGAGTAAATATGTTGAGGCTGATCATTGCAATAATGAAGTTGCAATTTCACATATTGGTGGTCCCATAACAGTGAATTTATTGCAGAAATACTAGTTCCTACGTACATTTTTATTGCAAATGGATATCATCAACCAATTCAGCGGCTAATTTTGGATTGGATAGGCCTTGTCCAACTTTGTTCTCACAATTTTAGGCCAGCAAATATTGGGGGCCATTGTATTGCAATTTTGGTTTGAGGCTTGTGGCATTTCATTCGGTATCCTGACAAATTTTGGACTGGGACCCTCAGCGCTCATGTCTCCAACTCTTATGATCGCGGATAGATTATGATATCATCTTAGAGCATCCTACTTTTTGATCGCCCTTAGAGGAATGGACCGTTGTATCGCCATATATCCTCTTGATTACGTGGAGACACATCTCTTTGTCATGGCCATGTGACTGGCAGTAGAAGCCAGCTTGATGACCATGATGACGCTCTCTTCTTCTTCTTCCTTCATATCTTTCGGAAGTAGATTCTGCCACAGATTAGATGTAGCTAATCTGTATTAGACCTCACTCTATCTTTTGCTCATCATGACGTTTACACATCATTTACAATTACAGTAGTCCTTGAGTTTAGGAGTCCTGTTGTCTTGAGTGCCCCATTAACAGTTCGGATTAACGACTATATCACCGGCGGAGAATGGTAGCTATACCCTTTTGTTGCTCTCGTTATTCTTTATTTTTGATGGCTCATGATGCCGAGAGTTCAGTGGTCGGCTTGATTATATCCGCCACCCCATATCTTTATTGCAATTGATTCTCCATATTGTCAGCCCTTGATTTGTCTATCATCTTTGAGGCAGTTCAATGTTTTGCTATAATGACGGAGATGCTGCATGTTAGGGAGAGTGCCCATTGTTTTCTGTACGTCCCTCTGTGTTTAAGAGGTGATAGTATCTATTCTTCGTGATGTCCTCCCTCCCCGCGTCGCATTTGATAATGTCTTCAACTGATGTTTTCCTACCCTTATATTTATTGGGTATTGCCCTTACTTTCCCCCATAATCCGTTCCTCAAGTTTGATTGATTCAAGACCACCCGCCGTGATTTCCCATCAAGTTTGTGCCTTCATTGGTCATCTGATCTTCTTATAAGGATTTCAGTTTTCACTTGGAAACTCATTTTGGATCCACCCTTTGGTTGAACTGTATGTAAGTAAGTCTGTATTTTTCACTGCATGGTATCCGGTATCTTTTGGTATCCACATGATAGATAGGTGGCGTGGCCGAGTGGCCGGCTGATCGATGGGAGAGGCTTATCTTGATGATATCGGTATATATGATGTCATGCCATGATATCGACAGCAATATGATGTCATGTCATCATATCAACATATGCGATGTCATCCCATGATGCCATGATAACGGCATATCACTCGGCAATAAAATCTTAATGTCATATAGTTGTGGTTATATTCTCATTTGGGGTACGCAGCAGAGAATAAGTAATAGATATATAATCAAAATCAACCGAGTGTAATGTGGTTATGTTACTTTTTAGTGAGTGGTATTTATTATTGTATGTTATATTGTTCTTCAAGAACCATTGCATATTCTAATGCACACTATTATTATTTCCAGAAGTGTGTTGTCACCGTCACAAATGTTATTGCAACATATCATACAAATATTGCGCACATTGATTATAGTAGTAATTAAATATTATATGGATTGTATAATAAAATACATGCCTTATGTCAATATCGTGAATGGAGTGCTTACATCAATAGATCAGCTTTTAGAATTGATGATACGAACATCTATGCATCATCAAATACACAACAAATTGGAACATAAATATGCCAGACATTACGAAATACTCATGAAAGAAGCAATAATAATGTATGTAACAACATATGTTGGCAGCAATACAGAGTATTAGTATACTTAGGCCGGATAGTATTGCATAATACATTAGATATAAATTAATTCGGTAGTATTTGCAGTGGATTAGATGACATGATGCTTATTGATGTTACAAAGAGAGCGTGCAGGGGGGGGGATGAGTATATGTTAATAGATGTTAATGCAGAAAACAAAGGCATTGAGGATACAACAGGATACGATCAACACAGAAGAGGAATAAATATGATTACTGCTCTAAGTTTACATATGAAGTTTATCATCAGCAAAGAAAACACCAATACTAAATTAAGTAGACCATTACCAAAAACAGACATGTTAAACTTAGACTTTTAATCACATGTATAAACTACAAAGACTGCAATCAAAAACTTGCCAATTACAAGTAAACTTGTAAGCACACTCTTAAACTTAACAGACCAAGATCAAAGTTTAAGTTTACAACTAAACTAGTATGACCAGAACCAAACTAGATAGACTATGTTTTAGTCATTTTAGACTATGGTGTAAACTCATGTGGGGTTCTGATGATGAGGCTACCAGCCTCCTACTCTCCCAACATGCCAAGATTATAATTGTGACATAATGATATGTTCATTAGATACTGCCACTTATGGCATTATATTTTGGTCACTTTGGTTGACACATTACCTACGTACCATTGAGGTAGTTATTGCCACTGGGTATGATATCCAGGCCATACCTTATTATTTGGACCCTGCGTTAGTATATATACTACCAGGGAATCCATCTTAGTCCGTGCATATCATGCCAGACACAACTTATCATGGCCAATTGAGACTCTATAATAAGTTGAGCCGTACCTTTTATGGATGGGCTGTAACATATAACATATCAGT
>Ga0214477_100984_pt1 | contig 16557 bp, 14 predicted proteins | sample M1_20Mar14CPVII9_FD_165058 | JGI IMG/M metagenome (GOLD analysis project Ga0214477, IMG submission 165058) | Marine eukaryotic communities from Monterey Bay, California, United States - M1_20Mar14CPVII9sort6BwellC16 | ecosystem: Environmental > Aquatic > Marine > Unclassified | place: USA...
TCACTACAGTGACTGGGATTCCAAGGTCTTGCCCATGATATGCAAGTGCTAATGCATGATTTCCGGCACTAGCTGCTATTACTCCTCCTTTTTGTGTTAGCTCTTCCTTTCCCATTTCTCGCAATAAATATTGAGTATAGCATTCCTGGCTCCTCTTTCTTTGAAACTGCCTGTAAATTGTTGGAATTCTGTCTTGAGAAAGATGTTTGCACCCAATAACTAGATTTGGTTTGGTATAATATTGAAAGAAGGGGAGAGTAAAGTTGTTCACTCAATATCAGACAGATCTTTATTGCAATATATGACACTCGATGAAAATCAGAACATACCTCAGATAAGAAGTAACTTTTTATACATGGAGTCCTCTTGATACCCGATCGGATTGCAATATGCGCTCTTGATATATCGGAGTAAGTGACGGGAAGAGATTCAAGTTTCTTTTCGTGTTCAGACTTTATCTTACGACGAGGAGGTGATAATATATCATTGTTTATTATATCATCATTGGTAGATGGTGAATTAATATCATTATTGGTAGATGATGAATCAATATCATTAGTAGTAGAGAAGGTACGAAGAGGAGTAGAAGTATTGGTAGAGAAGGTACGAAGAGGAGCAGAACAAGTATGATGCAAATAATTTCTGAACATCAACAGAGAATTTTGTGTTGTGTATCTTGATTCACACACCGCCGCCGATGATGATACCACTCGAGGTACCACCGAAACTAAACCTAAACAACGACGATGCATTATATTAAACAACTGAACCAAATCCGATAGCACAAATTACTAGAATATCTCTCTCCCCGATCCGCCACAATTACGGACTCCAGCAAATCAGTAAGGATACCGCTAGTAGTTCAAGAGATTAGGATACCCTCTATCTCCCATCAGAAGTGCAAAAAAATGACATGACATCTCGAGTTCTCTTTCCCTCTCCAACATAGCATGACAAAAGCTGTTCGGTGTTCGGTTTTGCGCTTCCGATGCAAAAGATATCACTCATAAAATACCAAACAACTTTGCAAAGAATAAGTATAAACACAAATAAAGATCTATCATCTAATTGAAACCATAATAATTCTATCTAAAAAAAATGACCGTCGACAATTCGAAATATATTTACCCTTTTGGTGGAAGTACCAAATCTCCAGATGTCGACCCCGATAAACAAATAGGTGAGCGAAGTATAATTGTGTTTATTGTATTCCGATATGAGTATGATAGAGACTGCCGAGAGGAAAGATATCTTATGCTCACATCTTGTGTATTCTTTTCTCTCTCTCTTTAGTTGGGGGTAAAGGACTAGGGTTACAAGTTATGTCTAAGATAGGTGTTGATGTACCGCCCGGGTTCACATTAACAACTCCGCTCTGCCAATTGTATGAAAAAGATAATGATTTACCAGCGTCTGTATGGAGTGGGGTGCGTGATCATGTTAAGAGGATCGAACAGAATATGAATAAGACATTTGGTAGTGATACTAATCCTCTCCTCTTCTCATGTCGAAGTGGAGCTGCAAGTAAGTACTTACTTAATAATGATGTCTATATCGTATGAGACATGTGCTCAACTCATTCTTACTTTCACATATGTATATCAAAAGTTAGTATGCCAGGCATGATGGACACAGTACTCAACATTGGCTTGAATGATACCACAGTCAAAGGACTTGCCAAGGCAACAGGCAACGAACGATTTGCATGGGACTCTTATAGACGTCTTTTGGATATGTTCGGAGATGTCGTACTGGGAATCCCTCATGAAGACTTTGAACATAAGTTTGACAAAGTCAAGGAAGCCGCTAATGCCATGAGCGATGTAGACCTTGGTGTTGAAGAGCTTCAAAAGCTCTGTCAGGAGTATAAACAAGTTTATGACGACCACGGCATGAAGTTCCCTTCCGATCCATACGAACAACTTGAAGCTTGTATCAAGGCAGTATTTGGTAGTTGGATGACTCCAAGAGCTGTCAAGTATCGAGAAAAGGAGAACATCCGGGGCCTTTTAGGTACTGCTACCAACATCCAAACCATGGTGTTTGGTAACATGGGAGACTCAAGTGGTACTGGTGTGGCCTTCAGTCGTAATCCGTCCACTGGTGAACCTGTAATGTATGGAGAGTATCTTATAAACGCTCAAGGTGAAGATGTTGTTGCTGGAATCCGAACACCTCAACCTATCCAACAAATGCAGGAAGTCCTACCAAAGGCATATGAACAATTCTTAAAGAATGTTGACCTCCTTGAGCACTACTTCAAAGGTAAGTTGTCCTAATCAATGTGACCGGTGTACTTTGTTTTGTAGTAATCTCAGCTCAAACACTCTTTTACTTTCACTTGTCGTCCAAAATTAGATATGCAAGACGTAGAGTTCACAGTGGAGAATGAAAAATTGTGGATGCTACAATGTCGAAACGGAAAGCGTACTGGAGTTGCCTCCATCAGAATAGCTATTGACCTCGTTAAAGAGGGGAAATGTACACAGAGTGAAGCTCTGTTGAAGGTAGAGCCGAAGCATGTGGAACAACTATTGCATCCAACCTTTTCAGCCGAGGCTCTCAAGTCAACTGCATATACAACAGGAGTGGTGGCTAAAGGGTTGCCAGGCAGCCCAGGTGCAGCGGTCGGAAGTCTTGTCTTTACACCCAAACAAGCTGAAGAAATGAAAGCTGACGGAGAGAATGTAATCCTTGCTAGAGAAGTCACATCCCCTGAAGATGTAGGTGGTATGTGGGCTGCGAATGGTATATTAACAGCCCGTGGAGGTATGACTAGTCATGCTGCCGTCGTCGCTCGTGGATGGGGTAAGCCATGTGTATGCGGATGCTCTGATATCTGTGTTGACGAGCTTAAAGAGACGGTGACCATTAAGGAAACGGGCCAAGTCTTTCGCAAGGGTGATGTCATATCAATCAATGGAGCAACTGGTGAGGTAATCAGGTGAGTTGGATGGTCTTCTTTTTATCTTTGACTTTGTACTAGACACCTCCTTCTAACTTCATTCTAACTTGCTTCCCCCTTCTATGTCATAGTACTGCGATTGAAGTAAAGACACCCTCGCTCAAAGGAGATCTTGGTCTACTACTTCAATGGGCCGACGAGGAGGATGGAGTCATGAAAGTATTGGCCAACGCCGATAGCGGTGTAGATGCATCACAAGCCGCATCCAATGGTGCAAAAGGAATTGGTTTATGTCGAACTGAACATATGTTCTTCAATCCAGAGCGTCTTCCAATTGTAAGGCGTTGGATCTTCCACACGGAGTGCCTTGATGATCTCGATCACATTAAGCACTTTCAACGATCTGATTTCAAAGATCTTTTTGTTGCCATGAATGGTAAGCCTGTCACTATTCGTCTACTCGATCCACCACTCCACGAGTTTTTACCTCGACCTGAGCAGGTACATGAGAAGGTAGCCAATGAACTTGGGTTCGGTAACGATGTAAAGCGTATGCTTGCAAGAATTGACTCGATGCATGAAGAGAATCCAATGCTCGGATTACGAGGATGCCGATTAGGTATCGTCAAACCTGAGTTTACTGAAATGCAAGTCGAGGCCATCATGAATGCAGCCGCTGACTTTATGGAGGAAGCACCCGACACTGCTAAACCTCGTCCACGTATCATGGTTCCCTTGATTGGCAGCCTAACTGAGTATGAAAACCAAGCCTTGTTAATCAAGCGCGAAGCTGAGCGTGTCTGTAAAGAGCGTGGAGTTGATGTACCGTGAGTTGATTGTGTTTGTTGTTTCTGTATTACAAGTGGTTATATGTCTTATCCAGTATTTGATTGCTACTTCCACAAAGATACGAGATCGGTACAATGATTGAGGTGCCGAGAGCAGCCATAATCAGTGATAAGATCGCAGCATTAAAGGATGACAACGATGGCAAACCATTATGTTCATTCTTCTCGTTTGGTACTAATGATCTAACACAGATGACAATGGGTATTAGTCGAGATGATTCAAATGGTTTCATCCCTCAATATATGAAGCTTGGAATTATGGAAGATGATCCCTTTCAGACAATTGATGAAGAAGGTGTTGGTTATATGGTTGAACATTCAGCCAAATTAGGTAAAAGTGTCAACCCTAACATGTCACTATCAGTTTGTGGTGAACATGGCGGCGATCCAAAGAGTATACACTTCTTTGATAGTATTGGTCTTCACTATGTCTCGTGTTCACCATATCGTGTTCCTGTGGCTAGACTCAGTGTTGCCCAAGCTCGTATCAAGGTCAGGGCCAAGGAAGTCGAAGCTGCTAAGCATACCTTTAATGCTGCCGCAGAGTTAAAGAGGCAGTCCGCACGGATTGAAAGTGGAGCGTCTAGCAACATTGTTGTTCAGTAGACAGGTATCGAATAGGGGTTAGGGAGTGAATGTGTTAGTAATTGAGTTGTGCAGATTAAAACTATAGCCAAAGCAATTGAAATTATTGATACTCACTCTTAACACTTCAATATCTTTTGATATATCTCATGGATAGTCAACTCTTTTACCCTCGTCGATAGTCATCCCTAAATCACCCTTTTGCACTATCCATTTTATTATCACCACCGTCTATCTCCACAATTCAATCTTTCTTATCATCTTCTTCATTATTATCCTCCGAACTACTCTCATCATCATAAACACCATTTGCCAACCAAACATCTTCATCACTCTTTCTAACATTTCGTCTACCACTAACACCCTTTCGTTCATCTAATGTTAATGATCGACGTTTAGTTACTCTACTTTCCATTTCTTTCCACATTGGTTGTACATCTTCATAACTTTCTATTGACAATGGCTCATATTTGTCTTCTTTGGATTGGTTAGTATCATCTGTTGCTGATTCCAAATTGGAGTTATTTGGTGTATTAGCTGTGGTATTTGTGGTATCTTTATAAGATTGAAACTTATCCTCAATGGTTTGATAATGCTTCCTTTTCCATTGGGTAGTTGCAGCTGCTGATTTTAATATATCACTACTGCCATTTATACCATTAGTATTATTATTATCATCTGATGTTGATGAGGATAGATTGCGCATGAACAACATTCTAATTTTTGATGATGATTTTGTAGTATATTGACAGTATGATATCTGACGATGAGCAAGCCGCCGCAGACTAGGGGAATTTGCTAATAAAGATGTTAATGGGGAAAACATCATTATATCTACTTGAAGAGGTGTGAGCTGGCGTTGGATATGATATTGAATGGTTGCTCTCTGCTCTAGAGATGTGCTTTGAAGATGAATGAATGAGGCAGGCGTTCAATTTTGGCTTTCTGTTATTGTCGATTTGCAATGAAGTCCACCAAACACAATTAACACTTCTTACTGCTGTCATATTATCTCCGTATGATTATAAGCATGATTCTCACTGGCAATTATATTCATTTGAAAATAGGTGAGATATATTGGTGGGAACCTGTGACACTCTATGAGATTTGACGAAATCGAGTAGATAGGTGTTCAAAGTGCAGTGGTTGAGAGTTGAGATTAGATAAATCGATGCACGGTAGATTGGAACAGTTCCTATTGTTTTTTTTCGAGCCAATCTGATCTCTTTCTATCTTGAAGTATATCTTCGTGTTGTGTGCGCCGCATACTCTCGGCGCAAGTAATAGTTGATCAACATACCCTACTCTCATAATAATCTCCAGTAACCAGAGAGGTAATAACAACTATGACACACTACGCATTCATACTTGGAGTATGTGAAGAATGGCCAGAACAACGTTGTGATCTTGGTGATATTGGTATAGCCAAATGTTTAAAGTATCATTGCAACATACCGAACGATAATATAGTTGAGATATATGATGAAGAGGCAACTAAATCAAATATAATAAAGGCATTTGAAAGTTTATTGGATAGAAGGAATGATAAGTTACAAAATGATGAAGGAGAAGATGATGTACTACTATTCTACTATGGAGGCCATGGTAAGATAGATGCATTCTGTACCTCAAGAAGAGGAAACGAACCATGGATGAAACATTTAGATATCATTAATCTACTCGAGAAAAAGTTCAAGGGCGGTACATTTATTGGACTTATTGATACCTGTCACTCTGGTGGGTTTGGACAGGCCGTTCTACACAAATATCATACTTCTAACAAGTCACTTAATGTCAATTATGCTTGTATTATGTCAGTACCACCCTCAGATGAAGCAGGGATGGAATGGACAATGGGAGAATGTTTTATCCGGGCATTTAAAGGTGAACTATCATGCTATTCAAGTGATGATATTAATAATAATGGGATTGATCCAATATATCTATCAACAAAGAAGGGTAAGCATCCTATAAACATGGATAGAACAGTTCCAGATATAGTGCCTAGTAGTAATAATAGTGATGTGAGTAATGCATATCATCCATCATGGAAACAAGTTATTGAATATCTTTCAGATGAAATGGCAAGAATAAAGCCAGATCGGTTGACAACCCTGTTCTTAGGAGAGCGAATGAAACATTTTCTTGATCAGCCATGTATTTATGGAGATAATACCGATATTATCACTATCAATTGTTGTGCAACAGCAAGTATACCACGAGATGAATCATGGATGAATTCATTCAGACGGGAGCATCACGCCATTAATGATGAAGTGTATGTTAAATTGACTGGTCATTCGAATATTGTCAATGCTGAGATCAATTGTGTTGATCGATTAGGATGGTTTCCTGGGCGAATTATATCTGTGCATGACAGATTGGAATACTCTATCGAGCTGTATGATGTCATATCAAAGACTAATTTGACCGTCAACATATCACTTGAGCCATCGTATTCTCCATCAAGGAGTACTATACTATGCAGTCTTCCCTTTAAAGTTCGAAATCCGCTAGTGTGTGCAAATGTGGTTACGAATCTAGCAAACAAGTTGGCATACTATGACATAACAGTACCTTCTGGTATCAAAGTAAAGGCTCTGTGGAAAGATGGCGAGTATTACAAAGCTACAACAATTAGTCGCCATGAAATATCATGGCAAGACGTCCATTTATCAATAGGTATGGAAGGACCGTATGTGCCTGTGCGTTATGAAGAGGATGGTATAATATCATTTGTGCCAATCTCACTTCTCTTCCATGATGAGAAAGAGATCACTCTAGCAGATAAATCAGCATTGGAATCGGCAGAAAATATAACTACTGCCATGGATGCCGTAATGATATCTCTTGCATTGCAAGGTAAGAAGCTACATGGAGATGAACCACTTTTTGGTTCAGCTGGCGAAGATCCAGCTAATAACTGGGAAGCATATGATATCGAGTCGGCTTCTTGGGAAAGTGTACAGCTGATGAATAAAGTTGATCAGTCCGCATTACCTGTAAAAGTTATTGCATATCACATGTGCTATGGAAGAGCTGAAAGCTTTAGTGTCGTGTATTGGGAGTCTGATTCAACAATGTCTATAGTACCAAATAGTTGTTTAAGACAGAGGGCTAAAGCTGACGATGACGATGATAGCAGTAATGAAGACAACAGCAGTAGCAGCAGTAGTGATGAAGAGGAAGAGAATCATTCATCAGACTTTTATAAAGCAAGAGAGTACATCCTGAATAGCAGAAAGGAGCAGTTCAATCAGCAAGAACAATTATCTAATCGAATTTCGAGTCTTCACCTTACGCAGGCTCTTGAGTCGCTGTTGTCAGAAACGACAGGCTAATAAAGCGATTTATTTAATGTAAAAACTAGCTTAGTTAAACAACGAGTTTCAATAGTGTAAGTTGTTTTATAGTTATTGTCAATAGACATATACTAGTACCTGATCTCCGCTCTGAGAGTTGTTGTAAGTTTCCGCTAGCTCCTCTGAACAACGCCCGGCTTGACATGTAAAAAATCACACAATACTTACTTCTCCATCATAGTCAAGTCATCGTCATCAGATAAAGCGCTATGAATATGAGGAAAGAAAGAAATGTCAAGTTGATTTATCGGAAAGTTGCTGCCATGATAAAAACAATTCAAGAAAGAAAGAGAGATTGTGGCTATGTCAGTTGAACCAATTGGAGTTACCTGGCGCCTTCATCTTCGATAGTGGGAGCATGAAATGTAATGGCGAAGAGAGTAATAGTGGTTGGTGACTGGGAAGTTCTCATATGAAGAGATGAAAGGTGAAATAGAGGTGAGAATGGCACAAAACAAAGAAGACATACCGAGTCCTTCAGGAACCTAGTTGTCGTCTCTCACTCAATGCCTTCCTTGCCGCAACCACTTGTTCAGTAGCCTGGAGAACCATACTCTCCAATCTTCTCTTCCGATTGTTCATATCTATTAGTTTCTTGTTTGAAACTTCCAACAACTCTTGCTTTGTTTTGATACCATCAACACATTGCTGTAATTGTGTCGAACTTTCAGTCAACTCTTTCCCCTGTGCTTGGAGTAAGTCTCTTTGTCTATGAATGAGATTTCGAAGATTGGCAATATCATTCTTCTGTTTTAGTTCCTTCTGTCGGTTTCGTAACTGTTCCAACTTTTGTTCATCTGATATTGCATCAACAGATAAGTCCTGCTTCTTCAGTGTATTCTCGCCTTTCTCTCCTTCATCCGATGGCGATTGAGAACGTGTTTCCGTTTCCTTGGTCGCAGATTCATCCTGCTCTGGAGGTGGCTTCAGCTCTATAGTATTCTCATCCATCATTTTCCTTCTCCTTTTCTCAAGCTCCTTCTTCTCGAGTTCCTTCTTCTTGATTTCAAGTTGTAGCTTCATGAGTTGTAACTTGTGATTTAATGACATCTTCTTTTTAGTGTCATCACTTGCGGTACCTTGATTGTTGGTATCATCATCATCATCATCATCATCTCGAATATGACTATACACACTGTTTACAAATCTTACTTCGTGTGATGGACCAGTGAGAGATACATTTTCAATCACCAAACTACCCACTATATTCCTTAGTGCCGTTATATTGGCAAGCATTGGGGGTAGTGGTGATGTAGATGTTGAAGTATGAGAAGGTGATAATGGGGGCGGCGTCTTGGCATTCCCTGAAGTAGTGCTATTGCTTCTAGCAGATGAATCAAGTGATTCCCTTGTTCCCTTGGCCTTCTTCTGCTCTGCGATTCTCAGTTTAGCTCTAGCAAGCTTTGCTTTCGCTTTCAATTCAGCTAGCTTCAATGAAAGCTGTTCTTGATCACATATTTCTTGTTTCTGAGCTGGATTTATATCATCCTCTTGCTGTTGTGAATCATCATCATCAGAAATATCCATCTCGTCATCTTCTTCGTCATCATCACTATCATCCAACAATTCTATAACCTCATTCTCCTTCTTCTTGGCTTGTTGTTCTTTGGCATTATCATCAATTGCCAACGCCCGACCAAGTACAGATGCATAAGATTTCAATTGAGTTGTTGACATGTCTTTCATAGAAGATTCCGCAGCTGTAGACTCTTCAGATTTGGCAGTTGATTCCAGAGGAGGAAAGTTACAAACAGTAAAGTTCACTTCCTGTTGTGGCTGCTGTTTCCTCATCTGAGTTGATGATGATTCAGAATGATCAACATCTATCCATTCATTGTTATCATCATCACGAATTATTATAGGATTATCCATAGAGGTACCAACCTTCTTCTTCTTTTTGTTCCTTCTCCTCTGCCGTTTCCTCTTTCGTTTTGTTGGGTTGTTTGGTATTGATGTGTTGGGTATCTCTTCTGCTGCTCCTTCTTTACGCTTTCTTTTTGAAGTTGGTGCTGACCATCTATGTTGAAGATTGGATAATGCACCGATGGCGTTAACTGCATCATCTGTTTGGTCTTTCTGAGGTGGAGGTGGTTGTGGTGGTTTCTTTGATGAGACAGCAGCTTCTTTCGTCCCTTGTTGCTGACCATTATCCAAATTGGTTCTCTTTAGTTTGTTAATGTTACTCGGGTTTGGCGGTGGAGGAGGCGGTGGTAGTGGTAAGGAGGTGTCTATTCTTTTAGTATGTTGTGCATGCGATGGTGGGTAATTTACATACTGTTGATTATAAGTTTGAGCATTATACTGCTGCTGTTGTTGTTGATTTTGATATTGTGGATGTTGCTGTTGATAATATTGCTGTGGATATTGTTGAGGAGGAGGACCCCACCTACTCGTTGTGAAATCCCCTTGATTATTTGCAGTATGTATAGAAGGATGTGTCATGTTTGTATTATTAGCTGTTGTGCTTTGACCCATTGCTGCATAAGCATATGTGAAACCTCCTTGATTATTTGTATTATGTGTAGAAGGATGTGCCATGCTGGTATTATTAGCTGTTGTACTTTGACTTGCTTCATAAGCATTAGTCATCGTTTGACTACCGGGGTATGAAACATAAGAGTATCCATCTGTTCCCCCATTACCGAGACTAGCATATGGTGGAGGAGCAGGAGCTTGTCCTAGACTAGAATACGAGGACGGAAGGGATACATTTCCATGTCCTTGACCTGGATGGGTATTGTTGTTTGATGATAACCAATCATTACTATCGTTATGTGAATTTGGATTGTTGTAGTTTGACATTATTTAATTATTTGATCAGCCACAAACTACCAACAAAATGAATAATTTATGGAAACAAATACACTCTCAAGACAATCATATATATAATATAGCCACTGTTCATTGGAGAGGAACATAGGTACGCGCACAGAAGAGAACAACAACCAACAACTCCACAACAAACAGAAACATTCATCAGTTTCATGTTTCAAGAAACTCCTTTTAGGAAGATTCCAATTCATCACTTATGTGACGGGACAAAAGTCCAAGAGGTCCAAGTAAGAGGTCGAGAGAGTTGAAGTCATTCATGTCTAGTTCTTAATTAGATACAGGGGAGAGAATAACGGATAGATGATAAGTATTGTGTTTAGTTACTTATAGATCCACTTGTATCATAGTAGAGCAAAAAGGCACAACAATCTATTCCTCTTTGATTTCTTCATCCACTTCCTCTCTATTGCCCTGTTCTTCTTTCACTACTTCCTCTCTATTACTCTGTTCTCTCTGTATACTTTGTTCAATCGCATCTAGTCTTTGAGTAAGTGTATCTAATCTATTCATAATACGCTCTTCCATGCCTGATAATAAAGCTTCCAGTTTGCTGGAGTTTCTTTCCTCATATGATTTAAGATACATTCCAAGTCCAGCTATTGATGATATTAGCTCTGCTTGATTCTTCTCCTGTTGATGATTATCTTGTTGTTGATGTAGCTGCTGCTGTTGTTGAGTGTATGTGTGTTGTTGATTCTGCATCTGTTGCAAGGTACTCAAGGGATTCATTTGCATTTGCATCGGCATACTAGAAGCATTTCCGCCCATCATTGCCATCATTGATGAAATACTATTCATATCGTTATTGGGTATATTAGAATTCCTATTTGCACCCCTAAATGGCATAGATTGTTGTTTATTTGAAGATGTGTTTGTTGTAGAAGCAATCGATTCAGATAAGCGACCCTTCACTTTCAATGTTCTAATAAGGATAGGTAACATAGAAGTATCATTGCTTCTTACAAACTTCAGTTTAACTCGCAAGTGAGGTTTTGGACCGCCAGGAGATACGAAGACAAACTTATAAAAGGTGATATCTTCTTCTGGACTCTCTGTTCCATCAATATCAGATCCATCTATATAACAAGGAGTTGAAATTAATGGCGGTAGATCTCTTTGTGGAACGCCTTTGCAGGTTGTCAAGTACATCTCCTCTTCTGTGTTGGTTGTATTGCCTCCTGAACGTATGACATATACCTCCACAGTCTTTGTATTCACCAACAAATCAAATCCACCAAACAAAAACTCTTGTGTTTGTGTAGAAGATTCGTCAGTATCATCATCATCGGTGAATAAACGAGAAGTGATGGATGCCATTGCAATAGATGATGATACACTGTCTGTTTTTCCATCTTTATCTGCTTGTTGCACATACAGTGGATATAATGCATATGAAGCTTGCAATTGAAATGACGATTTCTTACTTTCTTCTAGAACAAACAATGCAGTATGATCTCGATCATTAACTGTCCTGTCGCCTACTACCGCCACATCTGAGGCGTCTTTCTGAGACAATTGCAAGTCGGTAAAGCAAAGGGAAGGCATCGTGGTGTATCGTATACAATAAGGCCGCCACAAGTAAAAGGAGCACAGTAAAAGTAAAAGTAGGGGTGGAGAAGAGAGGAGGTATCCTTTTTTCTGCTCGCTGAGAAGCAAGAAGCAACAGTAAAGAAGTGTATAAGATGTTAAGAAAACTTGGTGCTCTATATCTGTACATTATCTCTATATTATATCTATAGCATATCATCTTTGCTGAACAGCTCCACTTTCAAAATGAGAGGTTAAGGATCTCTCTCTAGCGGTCTGTCGGCAATACATATGCTTGGGGGGCATCCTCTCCTCCTCCTTTCTATTCATCATCCAATGTCAGCTCGGGTTTGATTGGAATTGAATCATTCTGAACTAACCCATGAATTGAACAGAATGAGGTAAACTCAAGTGTTTGTGTTGTATTTACATTGGTTGTATCAAAATTGTCTTCTTCTTCTTTGTTTGTTGTTGTTTGTACATTTTCTTCATCGACGGAACTGTTTCCACTTCCAGTTGGTACATTATATTCATCATCATTTACATTATCTACTATCCCTTCTTCTACATCATCATCTTCATCAAGTACCTTGGTTGCTTTCACTTTCAAGTATGGGCCTCGACAGCAAGGACAGTTACCATGTTTGTTCTTTAGCTCGGAGAGCCAAGATTTAATGCATGAAGTATGGAATGCATGTGCACATGTCTGATACTTAGACCATGATACCTTATCTTTGCCTGCAACAAATGGTTCTAGACAGATTGCGCATGTTTGATGATCACATGCCATTTTGTCATCGTCGTCGGTGCTACTACTGTTGCTTAATGATGCTGGGTTTTCAATATCGTGGCTCGATATAGACATATCATCCGATGACATGGTAGTGTGTACTGTGAGATCAAGCATTGAACCAAACTGCTTCTTAGTAGAGAGTGTGTTGCATTTGCAAACTTTTGATACCGTCTGAAGAGATAAGGCATATATGAGGTCATTGCAATGCATTGCAAAAAAAAAATGCATATCTATGCACAAATCATTCATACACATACCTTTGATATAAGAGCATTATCTATATCCTTTAATCGTTCTTTCTTCTTCTTCTCTTTTATCCTTTTATTTTCTCGAACCTGTGCGCGTTCTAAACTTCTTAAGGTTTGCCGTCTTTCATGAAACCGTGCTTGTCGACGATTGGATACATAACAGTGGTAGGAAGATAAGCCAAAGAGTATCACCAATATTATCGGTAGGGCAATGAAAAGAGCAGTTTGATTCCAATCCGTATCGTCATCTGATGATTGAGCAAATCCAGCTGATCTCCTATCTGCCAGAGTTGGTGACGATAATGATGATGTAGATGCAGTATTATTGTTCCATGGAGTCTCTTGTGATGTAGTTTTTGCATCGGTGAGCGTTGAAGGATCCCATCCCATACCGTCCATCTTCTACCTAACAAGCGGCGTAGACATTAACCCAACTACTACACCAGCCAATCAAAGAATAATGGTGCAAGTGTGTGGTGGTCTTAACGAGTGATTAGTTCTTCTTCGTGATGTAAGTAAGTAAACTCGAGTTCGAGAAGAAGAGGAGACATTTTTTTCCAAGATTCATCTCAAACGCTTATCACTGTTACTCAGGTCGTACCTATCTCTTCCTATAGAAGCAGAAGAGCCTGGCCTACTCTTTTGTCGACGGCAACTAGAGCACCTGATGACTACCTAGAGTTTTAGGAGCACAATACTCTATAAAGTACATTCACTTACTATCTTACTTTGATACATATCGTTTGTACATCCGTTATCGTTATGAACATATTATCAGACTAAGAGGAAGATGGAATATGCCGAGAAGACCCCCGTATTCACGTACTTATAAGATAAGTCTATACTTATCTACCCTCTTACTTCATATGTATGTTCCGATATGTTACTACCTATGATGATAGCCCACTGTCATGTATGTTCCTCAGTTAATCTCTGTTGTCGTCGAGTATGAGGTAGGAGTGTCGAAGTACATAAGCACTCAAAGACCGATTGACATACGATATTCAAATGAAATCATATTTATCTTGAACATATCATACATACTTACCTCGTGTATAACTGGTATGGATATAAAGAAGACCACAATTGCAACATACAAAGCAACAGAGAGGTTCATTCACCACCACCTATACTTATTGCAATAGGAAGAGAACGTAAGTCATTAACAAATAGAAGAGGTGTTGATATGTTCTTTGATTGATGGGTGGATTTTAGAAAATCCGGTTTATACAATATCAAGGAGTAGATAGAGACATATCATGTTGCCATGATACATCTCAGTCCACACACTCAATATCATATGATGTGTCATGAGAAGATGAACAACATACGATGACGACAGTTAAATAGTAATAAATTTAACCACCGAATCCGTAAAGGGTCTTTCCCTGACGCTTAAGGGCGTAGACAACGTCCATGGCAGTGACAGTCTTACGACGAGCATGCTCAGTGTAGGTGACGGAATCACGGATGACGTTCTCAAGGAATACCTTAAGTACACCACGGGTCTCCTCGTAGATGAGACCACTGATACGCTTAACACCACCACGACGAGCTAGACGACGGATAGCGGGCTTGGTGATGCCCTGGATGTTGTCACGAAGGACCTTGCGATGACGCTTGGCGCCTCCCTTTCCTAATCCCTTACCTCCTTTTCCTCGGCCAGACATGATTAATTAGTTGTTGTTATGATGATTGAATCGATAGACGATTTATGGCTCGTTTGCTTGGCGTTTTATTGAGCATGAGATGTGTGCTTTCTTGTAGCCGCGCCATATTTTATACGTAGGATTATACGTAGATTTGTACCACATGTAGAAATGGCATGTAGAAACTTGGTACTGAAGCATTGGATACTATGGTAATGTAGGTAGTAATTTTATTGAAATTTGCAGTAGTTGTGTGAAAAATAATATTGATAAATAATAAATGTTGCATACCCCTAATCAGTGGCGCGGATTACGAGAAAGCAAAAACAAAGTGCACCCTCCTCAACAACAACAACTACACAGCAAAGCTCATAAATCGTTCATCGATTCAATCAACACTCAACCACCTTACTACTATTCAAAATGGCCAGAACAAAGCAAACCGCACGTAAGTCCACCGGAGGTAAAGCTCCCCGTAAGCAGCTCGCCACCAAGGCAGCACGTAAGTCTGCCCCCGCCACCGGAGGTGTCAAGAAGCCCCATCGTTACAGACCAGGAACCGTCGCCCTTCGTGAGATCCGTCGTTACCAAAAGAGTACCGACCTATTGATCCGCAAGCTTCCCTTCCAGCGTTTGGTACGTGAGATTGCCCAGGATTTCAAGAGTGATCTTCGATTCCAGGGATCTGCCGTCCTTGCCCTTCAAGAGGCAGCCGAGGCCTACCTTGTTGGTCTTTTCGAGGACACTAACTTGTGTGCCATCCATGCCAAGCGTGTCACCATCATGCCTAAGGATATTCAGCTTGCCCGTCGTATCCGCGGAGAGCGCTCATAAGTGTCTTATTGATGTTGTTGTTGCTATCGTTGTTGTTGTATTGCAATGTTGATCTTATCTTATGATGAGATTAATGTTATACACATGATATGCACACACATCATCCCAAACACACACAAACCGGATTTTCTAAAATCCACCCATCAATCAAAGACTATCATAACCATTGCAACTTTATTTATGTTATCAATTCTTTCTATTGCGGTTCATAGGTACAGAGTCTCGTATGTTATGAAGTCAGAAGTGAATCTGAACACAAGATGTGCACTTTGTTTATGAATAGGCTGTGGCGAAAGTACATGTGTGTAGTGATAACAGTACATCCAGAGTAGTTGTATACGTAATGAGACTAGTTCATACTAACCACCAACATCACAGCCGTACAGTCTCTATCTTTGTGTTCATACATGAACTGTGTGTGATAAACAACTCTACACTCTCGATCCATACGTATCTAGATTATGATAGTCAATGAAGGATCAACAAATAAGAGGATGCTGGTTCTAGTTTATAATAATATCTTAAAGTGCTTATCTAGAACTTGTCAACTCTCACTAGAGTCTCAACCCTCATGATCTTACTTACAGCTCTCACTTAGATGGTACATAATACCCATCCGTACGAACACAACACAGATAATATGGTAACCAGTCTCGTATCATTCTCCTCCGCACTGAGATGGAAGAGATGAGGATGATAACAATAATACATCTATTGCAATGGCAAACTTTATTGATCTTTGATGATAGGGCGGATTTTATAAAATCCTGTTTTGTGTGTATATGATATGAACAAATCAACAGCCAACCTCGAAAGAGAGAGACTATTCATTCATTGCAAATCACAACGCATATATTTGTATATATCTATTGCTTATTTGCCAGACTTCTTTGGAAGAAGAACAGCGTGGATGTTGGGAAGGACACCTCCAGCAGCGATGGTAACACCTCCAAGCAACTTGTTCAATTCCTCAT
>Ga0214477_100988_pt1 | contig 16478 bp, 14 predicted proteins | sample M1_20Mar14CPVII9_FD_165058 | JGI IMG/M metagenome (GOLD analysis project Ga0214477, IMG submission 165058) | Marine eukaryotic communities from Monterey Bay, California, United States - M1_20Mar14CPVII9sort6BwellC16 | ecosystem: Environmental > Aquatic > Marine > Unclassified | place: USA...
AAATGATAGTCCTGGTGAGGCAGCTACTGAAGGTGGAAAGGAGTTAAGACAACAAGCTGGAGAGATCATGGCTTGTGAGTACATTGTATTATACCAGATACCCATATGTGCATATCTTGTGATCTTATATTTACAAACTTATCTTATCTTCCTCACATTTAACAACAACAAATTACAACTACACAACAAACGATATTCAAACAATAACAATATCAGACATGAAGGCAAACAATTATGAAGTAGCCGAGGCAGGAGAAACAATCACCTTCCGAGGATTAGTAGCCCGATCAACATCACAGGCATTCTTCTTAACCTTCTGTACTGCATTGGGTATGGCATCACTCGCATTAGTATTACAGATTCAATTTCAAGATTTAGTTTTACCCGGTATTGGTTCTCCAAATTGGTTCTTATTGACACTACTATCACCATATGCTGGTATATACTACTGGAGGTCTGGTGATCGTGTTGATGATATGAAAGTGAAATTGGCTACGAATGATGATGATACATTAAATGAAATAACAATTGAAGGGAATGATGAAGAGATTGATAGATTTTGGCAGACATTAGATTTGCAAGAGAAGGGTATGGTTCGAGTTGAGGGTATTCTATCGTAGATGTATTGTTATAAGTTGTGAAATGCGCTGGAACACAGGGAAAGATATCTAGAGAATATGATTCCGATTCAATACTTCGATAAATGTAAATGTGAAACTAGATTTGGAAGACTTGTAATGGAGTTACTACTAATGTTACCTCTCTATAGTGTAATACCTAGCACGATGTGATGAGAAGAGATGTTCGAAATGAGAAACCTATAAGCATGTGAATCTCATTCGAGAGAGCTTCGGGTTTAATAATACCTGCTGCTGAATTGGCATGACGACATATTTTCTGTTGCACACCCTTAACTTCATGACTATCCCACCTGAAGTGAGAATCTTGGTAAGCAGGAATACAACTCAAGAGACCAAGGACTAACTCAAGGTTGATCGACTTTATCATTGGCCAAATAGTTGATTGATCAGTGCTTGGATTCTTCCCTCCAAGAGCATACTTGTAAAATGCTTTATCTAATGATTTGGAAGAGGGTAGTCGGTAGCTTTTTGATTCTTTTTGGTACTGCTTTATTAGTTCCCAAATACCATTCGCATGGCATTCAGAAGCATGCTGTACTCTAATGCTCACCATGTGATTTGATGTTGTCAAGTCGTCTATGAGTGAGCTTGAGAAAGGGAATCCCTGCGATATGTCTTTGCACAAACTGAGAGTAGGTATTCCTAACTCTTGACAAGTTTGATAGACGTTGTAGGTAGCAGCTGAGTCTTCTTTTGATTTACCTTCTTCAGGTTCAATGAAACACTTTCTCTTGACAGGTTTCACAGATCCCAAGATAACAACTTGTTTCACTTTATCGACAAATAGCTCACGATGTGTATTGATGACTTCGCTAACATCTCCCAAACAAGCTGTGCACAATATAACTAGCGACTTGGAGGGAGCTTGTAGTAAAGCTCGTGTCAATAGATCGATTCCTGTACTATTCACATATGCCGATGGCTTGCCGTAGTCATCATTGTATGAACTGCCAGCAGTAGACCTGCCGCCAATGGATGATGGCGTTGATACAACGCCACTATACGCCACAGGAACGCCGCTAAGCATTAGACTATCCAGTGCGCCCCTTGCAATGTTGGATCGCGTAACCTGTGGAGGACTAACGGCAATAACTGACATTAACTTGATACTGCCCATCTCTTCTAACGACGCAGCTACTGATAACATTAGCTCGTCACTTGCCCTAGTACCAATATCTACACATGCAATTACATGAGTCTTTGAACTATCAGGCTCGAATGATGGAATTGGCATTTCAATAGACATCTTTGTTGGGGATGTGGTCATCTCTGAGTTGCTATAGAGTTCTTCAATAGCATCCTGTAACTTGATAAGCTGAATTCTATTTTGATCTTCATTGAAGTTTGACTGATGTATATCAAGTGCTCGTGTGTATACTTCCTTTGCCTTGTCACAGTCGCCCATGGCAATTAGAACTTTACCATAGAGCAACAGGTTCGGGATAAGATTAGCGTGATTCGATGAGAAGGCCTTCTCACAGATATCTAAGCACTCGGTTAAGAGACTGAGAGCATCGGCACTTCTCCTTATAGAATGATAGCACGAGGCCAAGACACTTAATGCATGAGCATAAGCAGGATGATGCGGCCCGAATATGTGATGTCGTATTTTGACTGCATGCATCCCTAGCGGTATTCCTTGTCTCCCTTTTCCTAATGCTTGCAGAGCATCGGCGCAGTAGTTGAGAGATTCACTTACTAATGCACTATTGAAATCGAGAAGCTCGGCTCTTGCACTCAAGGCTTTCTTGTGAAGACTGTAAGCAGAATCATAATCACCAAGTTGAGACATGGTGCACCCTAGCTGATTATACGAGGTTGCCAGTTCTAGCACTGTACACGAGTGCTCTTTCACTGCCTCTTCACGATATTCTAACGCTTCTCGGTGAAGTGTCCTGGCCTCTTCCAAGTCTCCACTTTTTCTATGAGTCTCAGCACATGATGCTAGAGAAGGGAAGGGATGAGAAGATACGTCATATAAACAACTTCTCAAGAGATCAACGAGTATAACTTACCAACATGATTTGCCAACCAGACCTTTGAATGCTTCTTCACATTAGCTCGTGCAGTGGGTAAAGCACGCTCATACATATCAATTGCTTCTGAGTATTTGCTCTGTGCCTGCTTCAGTGTGGCAAGAGAGGTGGACACGTCTAGTTCAATTTCTTCAAACCGTTGATTACGCTTCTCTTCTGGCACTTTAGAACATTCCGACTGACAATACTCGAGTTCCATCTCTGCCTCATCATATCTTATTAACTCTCTAAGGCACCATCCTAGAGCAGCATACGGAGAAAGTCTTCGTCGCAGTGATGGTTTTGTACTTGACTTGGAAAGACACACCTTTGCCTGTTGATAGAAGCCTACAGCTGCCAAGTAATCACTTTTCTTTTCGGCCTCGTCTCCTGCACTCATATATCGATCAAATCCATCGTCATATTTAGCAGCATAGACTGAGTGTCTTGCATATCTACTGTTATGAACATTCGTCAGATTACGCAACGAGTCAGCTATTTGACCATGAAGCTCTCGTCTTTCATTTGATATGATGATTGATTGGACAGCCTCATACACAGCTACATGTTTCCATCGAAAGTTATGTCCATCTATTAGTTCGAATATACCGACGCTTGAAATAATCTCTTTAAGAGAGGCATACAATCCTTCATCTTTCAGTGATTTGTACATGTCCAGGTCGAAATTTAATCCTAGACACGCTGAGAGTTTCAATGCATCTAATGAGTGATCGGGAAGGTTGTTAATCACCTCCTATAAAGAAGAAGAGATGAATGTTTTGTCAGCTTGTAGAGATGTAGACGCGAAAGATAATGCAATCATATCGACTCACCAAGATTTCTTCATTCAAACTTGAAGGTAGCTTTTCAAGGAACAATGCCGCCTCATTATCATAATCATTACTGTCTGTATTATTGGGAAAATGTAGAGCTACTGCATTTCTTCTCTCGTCTAATTCAAGAAGACTTTTGCGCTTTGCCCATAAAACGAGGCGCTCAGTGAATAGAGGACAGCCCCTTGCACGATTATATATGCCATCGACAACATTCTCATCCACCTCCGTATTGCGGTCGATACAGTTGGGATCACAAAACAAGGCCCTTATATAGCACTCTGTATCATGCCTATCCATCCGATCTATGTGAACATCAACTACATGTTTGTCACTAATACTTGTTGGGATATTATCGGACAAAGATTGTCGAGATATCATGATGCACAGGAGTTGAGGACATTGCTTGCCAGCAGACAAGAGCAATTCTTCTATAAGATTCGATGAACTGGGATCTATGTCACATTCATCTCCCTCTGACTCAAAGACTAGCATAACCGGCTGCAGTGGAATCAATATCTTGAACAGAGACTCACAAACGTCTTTAGTCAAGGCAACAGGATTTCTGCCTTTGAGTAAACTGAGGAGTTGACCATTCATCACCTCAGGAAGTATTCTACCAATCATGAGCTGATCATTCTTGTTCAGTATCTTCCTTTGTATGAGCCGCCGAACAATCGATACATCAGTTTCTTCTTCTTCACCTTCTTCTCCAGGTTTATTGGTGTCACTGGAATTGAATGACTCATCGCTTCTTTGTGTTGTTGCATCGCACATTCTCAAAGCAGTACTTATAACCTCCCGAAATGGATAGAACGATGTAAGTGCATCATTCGATGTCCTTGTCGAAGTCAATACTGTGTATCCAAAACCATTGATTTGTCCAGTGTCTATAATATTCTGTAAAAGCCGTGTCTTACCGACAAATTTTAATCCATGTACCGTCAGTAGTCGAGATTCGCCTTTATCAGCAGCACTTCGAACAACGTCAAATAGTATTTCAGCCTTGGAAGTCTCCCGTGAGGGTATAGTAATGTATGGTTGTATATTGTGTACACCACTACTGCTGATGCTGGCTTTAGTACAGCTAAACATGGGATCTTCTGCTTGTTGAAGTTCTTTTTCCGAGCTCTTTCTTCTAAGAAATGTTTTGTTTGCAATATTATCACTGAATGAGGTTACACTATTATTGAACCATGAAGTCTGATGTTGCTGTCTCGATGTTGATTTAATCCTATCATCGGTTTCACCTTCGTCATCATTCAGACATACTTCCTCTATATTGATTGATGCTTCATCATCGTCAGAGTTTAGATCGCCATCCTCGACATATTCCTGTTTCACAGCATGTTCCTCGGCTGCTTCCTGGAGCATGTGTCTAACTGAATTCGCAGTCACAGCACCCTTCTCCTTCATTCGTTGTTGCAACATACGAAATGATTCATCATTAGATGTAGTAATAGATTGGACTGTACGTTTTGTAAAATTGGATCTACTCTTGGCATGATGATCTGTGGCGGAGCACCGAGGAGGTTCTTTTTCTATAACTATGTTTGCTGCATTATCAGATACACCATCATCATGTTCGTCGTCCTCTAACTTCTTCTTAAAGCTAGTTCCAAACCATGACTTTTGTGTTTTATCATCACTATCATTTGAAGACCGTCTACTTGTGGACAAGTGGTTAACAGATCTATTAGATTCCTGTCGTTGTCCTATTCCAAGAGCACGGAGAAACCTCCCGCCTGTAGCAGAGCTGCCCAAACTTGCTTGTGATGATGCCCAAGTTTCATTAGTATTGGAATGTGTAGATCTATCTGACTCTTCGCGGTATAAAGTCTTCTTATTCGAGGTACTGTGCATTGATATGTCAGATCCCTGTCGGTGGGCACTCATATTCAACTCCACTCTTTCTGGGATGAAATCACTACCATGTTCATCGTTTTTACTATCATCTTTTACAATAGTAGTATTACCAAAGATACGAGCACCCTCTTCATCATCACTAGAATCATCTCCACTTGAATATTCCCCCTCAACAGATTCATTAATAAGTGACATACCAAACGGTTTATCATCAATTTTAGGCATACTCATTTGTGATTCATCATCATCAGATAATGACAACTCATCTTCTTGTAAACCAATATTCGGTATTGTTCCCATCCCATCACTATTGGTATGTCGTACACTACGTAATCCTTGGTATAGATTTTCAACTTTCGCTTCGTTAAATCGTTCATTAATAATGTTTCCCGAATCATCTTGGTTATTTTTGTCTTTATTGACTATATTGAGAAACTTGGCCCCTATTCCTGATCGCATACTTTTGTGTTGTTCTGTTTGTATAGTTGTTTAATGGCGGGTGTTACCGTAGTTACAGATGAAGATACCCTTTTGAAACCCTCTCACAATGTTTATATACACCTTTCTATGCATCAAAAAGATAAATTTGATTGAGAATATCACAGCATAGAATAGTCAAGCAATATATTATATTAGCAGACTCTCGACCAAAAAAAATATCCAAACCCAATAACCTACCATACACTGCATTGCAATACACTCACCTTTATACATATACTGCAATACCTCTCTTTAAACATGGTACTACACTTCGCCGCTGCTTTTATCTCTCTCATTTTGCAAATCAGCCTAGAAACTTCTTCATCGATCGTAGCGTAGAGATGAAGATGTAGAAGTTTCCTCAGTCATTTTATCCCAGGGCTTGCTCTTCGCCAAGCAAATCTCAATCAATAGCCTTAGCAATCGTGATAGCAATACACCACAAATTGTCTTCCAGATCAGCGTGTAGTTATGGCAATAAAGGAAGAGTGGGTTGCAGTAGTTGTGTAAAGGATCGCGGCGGCGGCGTTGAATGATTGATAATGGAGGATACACTCGAGCAAAAAGATGCTCGTCGACATCAAATATTAGGACAAGGGAATGGATGGCTTAGTGGATTTATAAATAAGATGAACCAGGAGAAACAACCGCCAATGGAAACAGCTATACCAGCACAACAAACGATTTTGGATAAGCCAATGCAACCATTGCAACGCATGTTCTCTTTGGGGGATACCAAACCAACCACAACATCGACATCAAAGACATCAAAGTCTGACACCAGTCCCCAACACCGACGGCTTTCTATACCAACCTCCATTTGCCATTACAATACAGATGAGGTAATAGATGAAGAAGATGCAATGAGTAGAGATGACGAGGATCAATCGGTTCTGAGTGAGGTTACGCTAATGGTAAGAGTCATTTTGTGCATATCATATGTACATTATGTGTTCATTTTTTCTTGTTTGGGGTAGTGTCTATGCAGCAAATGAATGAAGTTTGTAGTGTTGTGGGCTGTTGGGTATCTAATGTCTAATACAATACCTTTCTTTGCAATACAAACATACCTTATAGACATACAGTGATGAAAAGGCTAACATGATCAAGGAAGAATTCTACAATCGAATGAGACAGCAAACGCGAGAGCTGTCAATGGAGGAGAAGCAAACTTTACTCAGAGAGGTGCAGAATGATCAGGAGGAGAAGTTCAAGTTTATGGATCATATGCAAAAGAAACGTCAGCAAAAGGAGAAGGAGCATACCCGTGAGAAGAGTGATGAAAGAATGCGTAGGATTAGCAGTAAGCAACATCTATCCAAGAATGATGAAGAGCTGCAATCATCATTCACATCCACCAAAACTACAAAGCACCGTAACTCAATTGACACTGAGTCGAAGGATCGACAAGTAGAGAATACCACTGATGAAGTCCATAGTATACGGCATGGTATTGATGATGTTATAGAGCTCAAGGTCCTTGTTGCTAACCAGCAAGAAACTATAGACACCCTATCAACCAAGTTGCATAATCTTGACGTCCTTTCCAAGCGTACTTTACAAGAAGAGCAAGCAAGGATACAACAGTTGGAAGATGAGAAACTTAACCTCATCAAACAACTCCGTGAATCTAAAGATATTGGGGATTCCAAGAATCAAGAACTGCAGGATGAAAATATAGAATTGAAGCGTCAGTTAGAACAGATGCACGTCGGAGATAGGCTGAAAGAAAGTAATTCAACCATGCAGACGACACTTACTGCTGATGCTTCGTGGAGGTCTTCGAGATCTACCAGATCATCTTCGGATGCATAATCTTTTAGAGTAGGTGCAATAACATTAGGTAAGAATAAGTAGGATATACTAGATGCCAATGGATATTAGCTAGTAAGTACAGCATGTTGGTAATTGGGACCTTAAGTTTGTACATACCATTGCTTCTTATTTACATACTACTACAAAGTACGGCTTGTACTCGAACCACTTTGCATGGTAGAGGCAGTAACTATACTATCTCTCCTTCCTGTTTGATCACTTGGCATTCTATAGTATCCATGTTCATGTATAGTCTGCTGCTTCCTCAAACCAGCACTTTCTCTCTCTTGATACATGCTCAACTGCCTTGATAGAGTGCGATTCTCCTCTTCCAACTTGTGTATTCTTGATTCGTCTTCGTTTGACTTCAATTGATATTGATTACATTTCACTTCAAGATTATGTAACTTGGTGGATAAGGTATCAATTGTGGCTTGTTGGTTGGCAAGAAGGAGCTTGAGCTCTATCATCTCATCAATGTTAAGTCTGGTAGATGCCGTATCATCATGATGAGGTTTATCCTGTGGTGACGATGCTTGATCATGAGAAGCATCATGCTTCTGCCAATGTTGCCAAGCTACCTCATCCGGTTCTTCTTGGAACCCTTCATTTATTCTCCCTCCAATCTTCTTCTTCTTGTCACCACCTGACGGCCGGGGATAATCTTGAGGGGAACTAACTACTGATGGCCACGCCTCGTTCACCTTGTTGTTGTCGTTATCATTGGAACATATTGAATTACGACGTTTCATTGTCATAATTGATGTTAATGACTCTGTTAAACTCTTCTTCTTGGGAACACATAATTGCTCCTCCTCCTTCATATCGGGAGAATCTTTTCCTGAAGTGCCGCTATCATCAACAGTGTTCCAATCTATATTCGACTCTTGAGATATACGACGTTGTTTAGGCTTTTCTTTCTTTTTCTTCTTTATTCGATTCTGCAACATCTCCTCGGCATTATTTGATATCTCTTGAAGTAGAACCTTCTTCTCCTCCATCGTTAATTCTTCTTTCTTACTAATTTCATATTCATTCATCCTTTTGAAAAATTCTTCCTTAACTATATTAGCTTTTTCATCACTATATGTCATGAATGTAACTTCTGACACCATTGATTGATCGGTATTACTCCGTAGTGAATCATCTAATAGATTATCTGCTTTGTTGTTTGAGTTTATATAATTTGTGTTTTCTATTTCCCATGGTATGGACGGTCGTCTTATCGGTCGACGATATCCTCCCTGCTGCTGCTGTTGTTGATGGTATTCTTGTTGTTTTGTATCATGTACCAAATCGAGTGATTTTGATCGATTAACTGGAGGATGTTGTATTGATGTGGTATTATTATTAATATTACATGTTGTGGAATGTCGCCGTTCTATTCTTCGATGATTCTGAGGTAGCGACGGATCTACTGATCTTCTCCGAAATAAACCACGAAACCAACCATTGGCTACTGGGGCAGTTGGTGTATCTGCATCTTCTTGTTGATGATCATCCATACTGATTGTTCTTCTTAAATTATCTGAGAGTATTAGTATTAACCTTCTCTCTTTTATATGTTTTGATAAAGATTGCAACTTGTGTATCTTTGCCGTGACGATACCCCTCTCTTCTAATATCTTATTATATTGTTCAGCTCGGTTTATAAAGTAAGTACCAAGTGATGGTATTCTTCCAAAATTCCAAGACGGAGAATCTACCAACTCTATTGCAATGCAAATTGTCAAACTTATACAACTCTTTTATGTTTCTATACTCCTTCTGTATCTCTACTGTTTAATAATACTGTACTATTGTTTAACAGCCTATTCAAACTATGCAATAAATATCAACTGAATCAATCCAATAGATAATAGGTAGATTCTTTACTAGGTACAGCTATTTGCAAAAGTGCCCCTTATTTGCTTCTCTCATTAGTCGTAGAACACTAAGCCTTTTACCTTACGGTACTCAATTATTTCCGTGATCTTAAAAGTCATAACTGAGTTTTATAGATCTCTCCTATCTTCTTACTGATATAACTCGTCGCTAGCATCTAATTGTCAGTGTCAATATCTGCAATTTCGTCTTTGCTATTGTTGATGGGTATCCGATGATGGTGATGGAAAGGAAACATAGCAATATTCCATGATAAAGCTGGATCACATGACATGGATACTGATTTTACAACGATATATCAGAGGAAGAATATGTCCGTGTCGCCCTTTATGATATGTTCTCATGCTCTCATACTATGCAAATACATATGTATATTTTATAAGTTTAACTCTTCCCCGCACCTACATAGCCTTACTACCTGCCGCGCCCCCCAAAAAGATACGGTATCCTGAAAAAGTGATTTGTAAAAAAATGACATTTGGATGACGCAAGTACCTATGTATGGTAGAGTGTGTTTAAATAAGCAATAGAACAGCAGCAGAGCGATAGAATGAGAGGTATAATTATATCAACGGTGGCGTCGATTATTACAGCATCGTCGTCTTCCTTTGCCTTCTCCCCCATCACTCCGAGAACATTGCAACAACAACTACAACAATATCGAGGACCAACTCTTTCTTCTAGCAGTACATCATTATTATCATCGTCAATAATATCAGGATCACCTTCTACACAAGCTAAATCTATCAATCCAAAGGAAGCACTTAACAAATCAACTGTATACACACTAAACGGAGATCGCATTTCATTATCAAACTGTATTGATAATAATGGTGGTGTATCATTAATTGTACTAACTCGTTCATTTGGATGACCCTTCTGTCAAGAGCAAATTCTCCAATTCAATGATAAGAGGAAATTGCTACTTGACAATAATATAGCATTTGCTTTGATATCAATTGGCACACCGGAGACAGGAAAGAAATTATGTAATCATTTAGATATAATAGATGGAGAGGAATGGATATATGCCGATCCTGAGAATGATGCATAGGGCAGATACAAATCGATGTTTGCTTCCCTTCACTCGGCCTGCTGCCTTGGCATCTTTAAACTCACGAGGATATGCTCAGAATAAAGTTGGTCGAGGAATACATGGAATCAAAAAATGTGAAAATTCTAGATCGTCTGTCTGGCGTTCACCACTTATGCGTATGACCAGTATAGATAATATAACCAGCTGCCCTATCTACTACTTCTTCTTCTCTTGTATGATTACAATATCCAATTATTGTATTCAAGTAACAATAAACACCACAAATATCCTACAATGTCGCTATCAGATGAACCAGAAGACAACAATGAATCAGTAGATCAACTAGGACAACAATTACTTCATAGTGCATCTATTTCACGTCATAACAATGGTCATGGCCTTACTAGAGATATGTCAACTAGTGGTAATGACGATGTATCACGTGTTCTATCATTCAATGATGGCAAATCTTCATCTTTAAATAACAACAAAATAAGGAAGGCGGAAGGCAATGCATCCCCAACAAAGGGTGAAAAGAGTGCGCAACCAAAAAGGGATGGATTTGCATCACCTAGTGCGGCTCGGAGAGATGACACAAACGGTGTACCTACTTCAGGTGCGGCTCGGACCAAACCTACAACATTTACTGTTGATGAAAGTAATACAGTAGCAGAACTTGTAAGAATTCAAAGACAAATAGAGGAGTTGATATCGAGCAAGCAATTGAGTGAACAAGAGTCTGATGAGTTAGATAAACAGTGGAATCTATTCAAGAAGTTTATCAGAGGTGGTTGTAGTTCAGAACAACTCGACGCTTTGATCCGGGAAGAGTTATCAGATTATGAGGGTAATCATAATATTGTAAATTATGAGAGTGATGATGTTATTGCATCAATGCCGTTTAGTGCTACAACAAAAAGTGCGGCAGCTGCTATTGCAACACATGCTACTGAGAAAGGTGAACACTTCTGTGGTATTGATAGTAGGACATGTGATGAGAGATATCACCGGATAGCTCTTATCAATGATTTTCCTGTACCTGGTAATGAGAAATATGGACCTCTTACTGGCCGTATTGGAGAGTATTCACGTCCAGGTGACTTCTTACCTCGGAATGCCACCGCGTGGGCTGAATTCTTCTCTTTGGTTATTACATTACATTTGCAGTATGGTATGGCTATTGATAAGGCTCTTTATATTGTCACACACTCATGTTTATGGCTTGATATCCTGTGTATTACTCAAGACAAAAATGCATCGGGTAGTGGCAGCAGATACAAGACATTGCGGGATTTATGTGATGAAGATTCAGTAAAGTTCATTTGGGGTGTATTGAAGGAATCATCGGTTACGCATGTTGTTGTTAATGGTGTGCCAGCCTTCCAGTTTATTCAAGATCACCCAGAGGCAATCCCTGACGATGTTAAGATGTTACAGAAATGTAAGATCGTTCATGCATCAAAGATCATTCAGGGAGTACGTGATCGAGAGATGTGGGAGAAAATCAATACTCTAGGTATTGTGGTAGCTGACATATTAGGTGAAGAACCCAAGCCTCCGATCTCAATTGCCCGCATCTCTAGTGCTTTTTGGATGTTGGGGGAACAGGGATTGTTTGATGCTCAGGGAAATAGTGTCACTGGTGGTAGCGGTGATTACTTTTACGAGGGTTTACTCAACGGAAATGTTGTTATGAAAGCACACGATGCAACCGATATGGTCGCACAACTCAGCAAAGTATTGGGATTTTCAGCTGCAGCAGAGTTTCCATCACAAGCTGAAATTACTAATATCAATAAGGACTTCCTAGGACTTACTTTCAACTTGAGGGACTATACTGAATTCAATCATGCAACTGATAGATTTGGTATAATTGAGTGTGAGGCATTAAGTAATTGGGTGAGTTTGCATTCCCGAGACATGCCGCAAGAGTTGGCAAATTATGAAGAGAAATGTGAAGGAGCTAATGATGCACTCTTAGCTCCTTCTCCATAGATAACATAAATACTTGTATAAACTAGTACTCAGAATGGGTAATATATGTGTTGTTTAATCTGTTCTAATTCATTACGTTACAATACACAAATCCATTCTTCTGTTCACACATATACATTGTGAAGTACATCTAGTTGCTCGTGCGGAGCCACTTCTTGTTGGCAGGGTTGTTGCCTGCAATGTTGGCAATTGATTTGTCAGTAGTAAAGAGTGGGTGAACAAAGATAAACTTCATATCATCACTATAATCACGAAGAGACCCTTGTACCATGGCAAAGTGTAATTCCTTCATCCTATAAACCAAGGCTGCCACCTTAGGATGATTGTAATTATCTCGACCATTGAGATGAACCACTTCGGTAGCCTCAAGACGTTCAACGACCCTTGACATCCTTGACATTTCAAGTCCTGGCAAACGGAAGGAGCCGGCGTCGCCTTCATCACAGAGTTCCAATTTCAATAACTTCTTACCATTCTTGATATTCGTTAATTGAGCATAGTGCATCTTGCACATGTATTCATAACTTTGCGAATACCCTGCCTTGCCACACCCAGCAACTAAACACGACCGCGCTTTACCATTATGCAACACCAACCTGTCCTCCATATCCATGAGCTCCAGGTCCTCCTCTCTCATTTCAACATACCTGACATAAACATCAATACGTGACACATAATTTATCGCTGGAGATAATGCAAGAGTAAGCTCTAATTGAGGCACGTGACAACCCTTCTCTTTCCTGACTTGATTCTTCTTGGTAACATTACTACCATTGCCACTCTCGATCCGTTTCAATTGTCCCTCCCTCTTCTTCTTATGAACCATCTTATTTCGTCCATGATTAAAGACCATGTCTATGAGGAGTATGACGTAGAGGAGAATGGCGTAGAGGAGTATGGCATCTTAGTATTATACACCAGAGAATTAGGACATTGTGTAAAGAAATCTCACCTTCTACAGACTTGGAATTAGACTTCTTACGTTTGGTGGACGCAACTTTGGTGGACGCAAGCTCATCCTCACCATCATACTCCGCATCACTTTCCTCAAAGAATTCATCGTCTAATCCAAGTGGCATCTTAGCATCTTATGCATCAACATGTTCAAAAGAATAAGACAATGAAAAGAAGACTTACCTGTAGAATCAACCTCATCATCACTATCATCATCCTCATCAGAGGGACAAAACAATTCCTCTAGTAATTCATTACTCAAATCGAATGTTTTTGCAGCTTGTAGTAGCCGCTGTTGTTATGTTGTTACATGAATAATATAATGACATACCATTAGAAATGAAAATAATACAAATGAATAAATAAATAAATAAATAAACATTGAATTACTTACAGTATTTGCCTCCTTAGCTGCTTTACGATTAGATGTACGAGTCCGTTTCTTCTTTTGGGCAACAACCATTGAATTCTCATCTGTACTTGTCTTCTTGGTTGGACGTGCGGCTATGTTATAGACAAACAACAATAATATGTAAAGTTGAGATTGAATTAAACAATATGAATACTAATAAAGTCTTGTGTATAAAATTACCTGCACCAGCAGAAGAAGAAGAACCACGTGCGCCACTACCCCTTTTTGTACCAGCAGAATTGCCATTAGGAGCTCGGCGTGAACTACCAATTGATAATTGGAGAGCCGTGCGAGGGCGTAAATTACAAGAGACAGTGTCAATGCTGTTGGTTGTATTCTCCTTGGCGGGTGGTTGGGGTGATTGCTTGGATGCCATGGTTATTGAGTTGTTATTGTGGTGTGTGAATACTAAACTATTGAGGAGGTGATAAATTGTTAGAGATTATTTATTCTTTCGTTTTGTCATTCTAATATAATTAAGCAACTCACCAGTGGAATAATCAATACTTATTGATTATTATGAACAACACGGCTATGTGTGGATTTATTTGTTCGGTTGTGTATTATGTTTATGACGTATAACAAACCTTGAGTTAATAAATTATGGTGTTTAGTTGAGTCGAACATTTTCTTTTTAGCGACATAGTTTTTTCATTCCTGCATCAACTCACACCTTCACTTACACACTGCAAATGAAGTAGATCGTAGTATATACGCCCCTCCACCCTCATTAGTAAATACAAGTCATGTTTCCAATATTGTTATGATGAATGTAGATAAATACATCACGTCACCCGAGATACATCGCGTGATAGATATAGGTGCCAAGACCGCCGGCCGCCGACAGGCAGCCTTATTTATGTGCAAGATTCTACATTTTTGTTTAGTATACGAAGAAAAGATAGTACGTTTGAGGACTAGGCTATTGACGATTGTGATGTACATGGCAGTTCTCTATCATATCGATGGAATTTGCATCTTAGGTGCTACCTTTCATGAAACATCATCATGACTGGATAGGGCAAATGATGATGATTATTATTAATACTACATGATGGTATAATGAGCAATGCCGTATTTTTTAGGTATATTCATATGTTTACATAGCAATGAGTCTCTAGAGCGGCACATGATGGATGTAAGAGACAAGAGAGATGAGAGGGCTGAGAGGGCGCCTCTATTTTGCACAACAAGAGATAGAATTAAAGCAGCCTTCATCTCTTTAGCCTTCGATCAAGAATGTTTTGATAGATTATTATTGAATAAAGGTTGGGATACAATGATACGACCGGCGACGGCATTTCGATTTCGTGATCGAATATTTGGTAGTAAGGATAAGGAGGGGTCTTCTTTGAAAACATTATTTCAAGTTTTGGGTAAATGGAAGGACGGTGAGTTTGTAATTTGTGTGTTCTGGTTACCTGATTGCATTTGCAAGTAGCTGCTCTAAACTTATTCTCTTATTCATTTGTTATACGTGCAATGTTATGCAGCTGTTTATATACCACCAAAGATTGAACAGGTAAGTAGTTAGTAAATATATATCAACCACTCTTTGTTGCATTCTAAACAAACTCAACATTCGAACTTTTGTACACAGTCAACAAATCATGGAGGTACTTTTATATTTAATGGAGATGAGACAGTCTTTTCCCATTATGATGAGAGTCCTGGAACTCACGCTGATGCGTTTGAATCGGTGGATCTTGCAATTCGAGAAGCAAATCGGAGATAAGCAGTTGTGTATAAAAATGTGTGATCAAGAAAGATGAATGATGCATCAATCTTATAATTATGATTTTGAGGCTGATATATCCTATTTGATTGTCGCGATTATCAGACACTGAGGAAGTAAGATAATATTATAACACTGACTGATTCAAATCAATCTAACAAATATCATCCTATCAAACTTGTTGAATTGCACTCAAAGATTTAACTAACTTTAACTTCATTTAAAAGTGAAGTCTGCAGCAAGACTTCATGAAAATATGTAACATACTGAAAGTGCGGCAAAACGTTTCCTGGAAGTCGGCAGCTGAAATCGGAATCTGAGGCAAGAAATCTGCCCCCATGTGGCTGTAAAAGTATGGTGGAGGGCCTTAGAAATGTGCTGAATGTGTTCATTAACTTGTTATGCACCTATACAATGCCAAACAAGCACTACTATAGCAAGCCTACATCTCTGAGGTGCCACTTGATGGCCAAACATTGCCTGGAAGTCAGCAGAAATCGGAATCTGAGGCAAGAAATCTGCCCCCATGTGGCTGTAAAAGTATGGTGGAGGGCCTTAGAAATGTGCTGAATGTGTTCATTAACTTGTTATGCACCTATACAATGCCAAACAAGCACTATAATAGCAAGCCTACATCTCTGAGGTGCCACTTGATGGCCAAACATTGCCTGGAAGCCGGCAGAGTAAATTGGAATCTGAGGCAAGAAATCTGCCCCCATGTGGCTGTAAAAGTATGGTGGAGGGCCTTAGAAATGTGCTGAATGTGTTCATTAACTTGTTATGCACCTATACAATGCCAAACAAGCACTACT